>CETI01089847.1_pt1 | contig 69300 bp, 71 predicted proteins | sample 361441 | NCBI WGS metagenome assembly CETI01 (sample SAMEA2622478, study PRJEB7988) | marine metagenome | biome: marine biome (ENVO:00000447); feature: deep chlorophyll maximum layer (ENVO:xxxxxxxx); material: "saline water (ENVO:00002010), including plankton (ENVO:xxxxxxxx)" | depth 90 m | reverse complement strand
CGCTGGCAGCGATGAGGTCAGGGGTTCGATCCCCCTCAGCTCCACCATATCTTTATATAAACTTTAAATTAAAAAAATTTAGGAGGTTATGAATTGAGTACAAAAACTTTGGGATGGCTTTTGGTTATTTTTCCAATACTAGGGCTTCTTTCATGGGCAACTGCAGGATTACCATCAACACCTGCTGGTCAAATTGAAGGTGGATATGCTGCATATGCTACTGAAATAGGAAGCGTCTCAGATAGAATTCATGTAAATATGGGGGTTGCTGCAATAGTATTCACCATACTTACGGCTTCTTTTATAGGGCTTAGAGCTAAAGTTCTAGAAAAAGGAAAATCAAACTTTGCATTTTTAGCAGGAATACTTATTGCAATAGGTTACGCTGGAACAATAGCTGAAAACGGTGCTTATTCTGCAGCTGCAAGCTTGTCAAACGAAGGATTGATTCATGAGTCTATATCAATGCTTACTCTAGCGACAACTGCTGGTGGATTTGGAACAAGTATTTTAGCATTAGGAATAGGTTTTTTAGGATACAGTATGTATAAAAACAAGACTATTCATGTAATTAGCTCATCTGCATTTATGTTAGTGGGAATAATTGGAGTAATTGGCGGAATCCTTTTTTATGATCACGGATTAATTGCAGCTTACTATTTTTCACTTGTAATAACATCAGTTGCAACTGGAATAGAACTTATAAGAACTGGTCAAGATTAAAAATTTATACAATATTTGAAGGGCTAAAAATAAAGGCCCTTCAATATTTAAATGGCGGGACCGAGAGAACATTAATACCTTATTTTTGTCTTACCCCTCGGCCCCATGTATTTTATAGCAAATAATTCTTACGAAGGCGTATTGCAAAATTTAATAGCTAAAAAATACGAAATATAAAATTGGTTTACCCAATCATTTTTTCTACTTCTGCAACATCTTTATCGCTTAAAATTCTAAAAACTTTTGAAGAAGGATCTTCAGCTGCTACTCCAGAGACTGCTTTTCTACCATTTTTCATGGTAACTATTTTTGGCTGAGCGATATCTACCACTTTTTTTAATTTCACACTGTAAGCTGTAAGCTTCATAAATTCACCTCCACATATTTGATAGTTAATATCATTTAATAATTCGTTAAATAAAAGATAAATATTTAAAACCATCTTGTCAATATCTTATTTTTATATATTTTATGATACTTTGTATCTTTTAATCAATAAAATGAAATGTGAACGGCTCTGTTTTTCTCTTGGTATATAATATTAATTAGATCTTAGAATAAGGAAAAAACATGTTTATTTTCAATATAATACTCTTGCCAGTCAAAATACTTTTTATACTTCCTATAAAAATATTACTTAAGGCAATACTTCCAGGCAAATAATAAAAAAACTTTTGATAAGCAAAGATGACATTAGAATACCGATTGTTTTTGTAATTGTAGGTTTGATCTCTTTAATGATTTTTCATGCTTGGTTTTCTTCTTTTATAGGAGAAGACGAATGGAAAAAACCAACTCCTATTCCAGAAAGTCTTGAAAATCTATACATTTGGCCAAAAGGAGTGAACTATCTTGGCACTCCCGAAGCTGAATCAATTGATCCTTTTAGACAAAAAGTAATAGATAATTACAAAAAATACATGGAAAAAAGAAGAAATAAGTACGAAGAGTGGAAATTAAAAAATGGGTATTAAAAAAGTAGAATTAATTAACTTGAAATTCTAAAGAAAAGTTAATAAAGGGAAAAAAAATACTTATGAAATATCAACAGTATCATCCAAATAAAGATTTTCTAAAAGCCTATGGTAATAGATATTATAAAGTCACTGATAAAAATAAAGATTATCGAAGTGAATTTGATAGTGGTGACTGTGTTGTTAGAGCAATAACTAAAGCTTTAGATATGGATTATTTAGATGTTGCTAAAGAAGTTGCTATTTATAACAATAAAGATATTAAAAAGATATTGAATGGAAATGTGGTTCCTTATCAATGGTTAAAGGAATTAGGCTTTTATTACTTCTATAATTCAAAGTCTAAAAAATCAAAGTTTTTTTCTAATAAAATTGGTAGAAAAAACTCTTTTAAATCAGATTTGCTGTTCACGAGTACTAGCAATACAAAAATGAAGCATATTTATAAAGAATTTCTTAACAAAATGTTGGGTGACTTTATTGAAGAGTTTGGAAAAAGAGATAAATTAACCATTATCTGGAACTTTTCAAGATCTCATGTTGCTACATCAATTGACGACACATTATATGATTCTTGGGACTCAAGGAATAAAGGGATTAATGGATTTTGGGTTAGATAATTCAATTAAACATTTATCGTTAGTTAGAATAAAGATTCTTTGAAACCATTTGATAATTTTTGATATTCATAAATATCTCTTTTGCTTTTTTTTTCCAATAACCTCAACATAAATGACATCCTATTAATTTTTTTTATTTTATTTTTATGTTTATAAATAAAGTTCCAAAATAAAGCATCCCAAATTTCTGACCAATGGCCCTTTTTATAATTACTCATTCCTAAAATGTAGTTACTTGAACTAATATAAGGCTTTGTAGACATTAAGCCTCCATCAGAATATAAGCTCATACCAAAAACATTAGGTCCCATAACCCAATCATATGAATCAATAAAAAGTTCCATAAACCATTTGTATACATGTTCGGGCTTGATTTCTAAAAGAAGCATTAGGTTACCTTGTATCATCAGTCTTTCAATATGATGGACATAGGAATAATTAATGCTTTTATTTATAGAATCATTTAAAGGCAATATAGAAGTATTAGATTCATAAAAAGAAGCGGGTAAATTATTTTTTGAAGTCCAAAAGTTACTACTAACTTGATCTTCATGTTTATTTAAATAAACTCCCCTAATAAATTCTCTCCATCCTAGAATTTGTCTGACAAAACCTTCCAAAGAATTAATAGGTATATTATATGTTTGAGAATATTCAAAAGCTTTTTGAATAACTTCATCCGGTGTAATCAATCCAATATTTAATGATGAAGATAGATTGCTATGAAAAAGAAATGTTTCAGAAGAAAAAATAGCATCTTGATAAATCCCAAATTTTTGAAATTTATTCATAAGAAAAAAATTTAAATTTTCTAATGCCTGCTCTCTATTTACTGGAAAATTGAACCCTTCAACTGTCCCTAAATTGTTTTTGTATAAATTATCAATTTCAGATTTTGAATTATCTAGAATTTTACTTTCATAAGTAAAACTTATTTTTTTATGTGGAATACTTGATTCTGGTATTTTTTTTCTGTTTTCTGAATCAAAGCTCCATTTACCTCCCAATGGCGTCTTTTTTTCAGAAACTAAAATTTGGTGTTTTAGTCTTAGCTTTTTATAAAATGTCTGCTGAACATACTTTTTGGAATCTGAAAAATAAATAATTAAATCTTCAATAGATTCATAGAACATTGGAGATTTGTAATACTTAACTTGAATATTTTGTGATGATAGTTGTTTTAGAAAAAAAGTGATTTCAAAATTAGAAATTTCACATGTATGAATCTGATGATTGGATGAAGATGTAGTTTCAAAAATTGAATAAAAGGTTTGAATATCAATTATTTCAACATCATAACCCTTGGATAATAAAAAGTTTTTATAATACTCAATAGACATTAAATGCATAAGTATTTTCTTTTTGTTGTACCCAAACGCAATAAAGAAATGAGGATGCTTTAGAATAAAGACTTTTTGTCCTTTGATGATGGATGGGTTTTTATGAAAAAGTTGATCTGGAAACACTATTGAACATTTCATAAATTATATTTCTCTTTTCTGTGTTCCAATTCTACTTTTATATGCTTTTTTTCTGAATCTGAGTAAGAGCTCCATCTAGATATTTCATCATATGACCGATAGCATCCAACGCAATAGATAATTTCTTCTTTATTAAGTTTGGTAGATGTGTATCGGCAAATGTTTATACACGGAGAGTAATCATTAGTCATAAAAAAATTCTAAATCATTAATAATTAAAATATAAATATAATTAATTATTGACATTTATATCTAACTTAATTTAAATATTTATATAGATGAAAAATATCAATAAAACTGAAACTTTGAACTTATGTGAAATCTGTGATTCAGAAACTCTTAAACTTCATTGTAAAATTATTTGCCATAATTGCGGATTTATAAGGGATTGCTCTGATCCATAATCAAATTATTTCAGATATAGGATATTCTCCATCAGTCCATTTAGGTTCTTCAGCAAGATGTTCCATCATTTTTTGAAAAGATTCGTTTTGTTCTGGTCGATTAGCATTATTAACATGATCTTCTTTTGACCTAAATATAGCTACCCCAATCCAGTCTTTGCTTTTATCGTCAGGAGTCATTAAAAACCACGCAACCATTCCTTTTGGGTTTTCTTCTTGTGAGTTCATTTCATCTAAGAGTGCTTTTTCATGACCTTCTTTGACTTTTAAATTAAAAATAGTGCCGTACATTATTCATCCTTTTTGAGTTAAGATTAATATTTATAATACATTTTCAAGAAAGAATTAATAAGTATATGAAAAAGATAATAATAACAAAAAAAAATAATTTAGAAGAAGAAATAAACTCAGGTGCAATGATAAGAATGGCTGGTGTTTCTAAAGCACTAAGTAAAGCTGAAAAGATACATATGGCAATTGCTAATATACCTAAAGATAGGTGCTCTACCACCCATTTTCACACAAATTGCGAATCTGCAATTTATGTTTTATCAGGCAAAGGGCTTTTTTTACATGGTGATAACTTGGAAATAGAAGAAGAGATCTCAGAAGGTGATTTTATTTTTGTTCCTGACGGAGCTCTTCATCAACCAGTAAATACAGGATCTGAAGACTTAAAACTTATTGTAGCGAGGAACACTCCAGTAGAAATAGTAAAAGAAGCTCCAGATTTAGGCAGAAAAGACTGTTAGATCAAAGGTTTTTTTATACAATATAACAAAATACATAAACACAGAATTAAAATGAATAAAATATTACCAAACATATTAAACTCGGGGCAAGACGAAGATACAGCAATAACTATTCCTGATAATTGTAAAATAAATTATTTTGAACTTAAAAAGCTAGTAAATGAAACATCTGAAAAGCTCATAGATCATGGAGCTCAAAACGAAAAACCAATTGTAATAGTACTTAAAAATAATGCTGAATTTATAATAACCTTTTTAGCTGTAACAAATACAAGTGCAATAGCTGCACCATTAAATTCTGGATTTACAGAAGAAGAGTTTAATTTTTACTTAGATGACATTAATCCTTCTATGGTTATTACTACAGAAGGAAATCTTGTAATCAAGCAAGCTAAATCAAAAAATATCGCAGTTTCAATTGTTTCATTTGAGAACGGAATACTAAAAATGGACTTTGATTCAAATAAAGTCAATAAAAAAGATACAAACAGACCAAATGAAAATAATTCTTGCCTTTTTCTTCATACTTCAGGAACAACAAGTAGGCCAAAAGGAGTTCCATTAAAGCATAAAAACTTATTAGAATCCCTTAAAAATATAGTTGATACTTATGACTTAAAAAATACAGATATTGCTATGGTTGTTATGCCATTATTTCACGTTCATGGTCTCATAGGAGTAGCACTATCTACTCTTTCAAGCGGAGGAGAAATCGTTATTCCTGAAAAATTCTCAGCTGGAGCATTTTGGGGATTGCAAAAAAAACATAATGCTACATGGTACTCTGCTGTTCCAACTATTCACCAAATTTTGTTAATAAGAGCAGAGGAAGATAATGCGCCTAAAAAATCTTTTAGATTTATAAGGTCGTGTTCAGCTGCATTAGCGCCTTCAGTGCTAGGAGATCTTGAAAAAAGATTTGGAGCTCCTGTATTAGAAGCCTACGGAATGACAGAGGCATCTCATCAAATGAGTTCCAATCCAATGCCGCCTGAAAAAAGAAAAGCAGGAAGTGTTGGAAAGCCAACTGGAGTAAAAATAAATATCATGTCAATGGAAAATATTGGGCAAATGCTTGATAAAAACAAAGTAGGTGAAGTTGTAATTCAAGGAGAAAATGTAACAAGCGGATATCATAATAATGACGATGCTAATAAAGAAGCCTATGTGGATGGATGGTTCAGAACAGGAGACCAGGGGTTTTTAGATGATGATGGCTATTTAAACTTAACCGGTAGAATAAAAGAACTTATAAACAGAGGAGGAGAAAAAATTTCTCCATTGGAAGTTGATGCTGTTCTATTAAATCACCCAAGTGTAAATGAGGCCGTATGCTTTGCTTCACCAGATGAAAAATATGGAGAAGTAGTATATGCCGCTTTAGTAATAAACTCTGAAGTATCTGAAAAAGAAATTCAAGAATTTTGCTCAAAATCATTAACAAGTTTTAAAATTCCAGAAAAAATATTCTTTGCAGATGAGCTCCCTCGAACTGCTACAGGAAAAATACAAAGAAGAAATGTAGCAAAATTTTTTAAAAGCTAGCTAATCTGATCAAAAATCTAATTCAGGAGTAAAAATATGAATATCAATATGAAGGGTAAAAAAGTCATTGTAACTGGAGGGTCAACAGGTATAGGAAGAGAAGTAGTCAAAATTTTTGCTGAAAATCAAGCAAAAGTTGCTATTTTTGATGTTAATAACGAAGAAGGAATGAAATTAACAAATGAGCTAAATAAAAAAAATCTAGATATAAGATACTGGAATGTAGACGTAAGAGATTCAAATCAGGTTTCAGGAGGAGTTTTAGCTGCTACACAATGGCTAGAAGGAATAGACATCCTTATAAATTTAGCAGGTGTCTTACAAGGAGCATCCTTAGAAATAGATGAATTCCCTGATGAAACCTGGGAGTCTGTCATAAGTATCAACCTTACAGGAAGCTACTTAATGAGTAAGCATGTAGCTTCTATCATGCAAAAACAAAAAAGTGGCACAATAATTCTAACCAGTTCAGGAGCAGGAGTTTTGGGAAGCTCTTCTTCATTTGCATACGGATCTTCCAAAGGAGGGGTCCATGGACTATCACTAGTATTAGAAGATAAATTATCAAAATACGGCATAAGAGTCCACGATATACTTCCTGGGTCTGTAGATACACCTCTAAAAAATGCTCAAATAGAAACTACTAGAGACATAACAGGAAACGAGAAGGATTATAGCGATATAAAAAAAGTTTTAGCCAGCCCCAAAGGTGTAGCTAATATTATATATTTTATGTCTTCAGATGAAGCATCACTGTTAAGAGGATCAATACGAACAGCATGAGCATTAAATTATCTGAATTTAAGGGTATTGCATTTGACCTTGATGATACATTAATTGATAGAAAAAAAGCATTTGATAAATTGTGCTTACGTTTTACTAATGACTTCAAGTGTTTCAGTGAGCTTTCAAAAGAAGAGGCCTTAGATTACTTTTGGAGTCTTAATTCTAATAATGATTTTGATATCGATTTCGTACTAAAAGAAATAAAGAAAAAATATCCAGATTTTACACTAAGCTATCAAGAATTTTACGATTATTATTACAAAAATATGTCAGAATTGGTTGAACCTTATGAAGGGGCAAGTGAATTTCTGGATAGATGTATAGAAAAAAAATTGAATTTTGGTATAGTAACCAACGGAAGTCATTATCAATATAAAAAAATTAAAAAAACTGGTCTGGAAAATAAGTATAATTTTGTGATAGCATCTGAAATTTTTGGACACTCCAAACCCAAGAAGGAAATTTTCATAGAAACTGTTAGACAACTAAATTTAACATTAAAAGAAGTTGAAAATGTAGTATTTATAGGCGACAATCCTTATACAGATATAATTGGAGCACAATCAATCGGAATGATTACAGTTTGGATAAGTATGGGGAGAGAATATCCTAAAAATCTTAAACCTCCAGATTATATAATAAAAAATTTTAAAGAATTAGAGATTTAGAAAGTTGAAATTATGAAACCTCAAGATTTAAAAAACAAACTTAAAAGTGGCGGCAAAGTATTTGGAACTATGATTAATTTTATTGAAGGAGTAAGATGGGCCGGTGCGTTTTCTTCTAAAGCATTAGATTATGTAATAATTGACGCAGAGCATGGATCATACTCTAGAGGAGAAATAGCAAGTATGGTGTCTGCTGGACAAGGTATTGGTCTAACTGTGATTGTTAGGGTGGCTGACCCAGATCCTACTCTTGTAGCTATAGCATTAGACGCTAAAGCTGATGGGGTTTTAGTACCATATTGTGAAGATGCTGAAACTATACAAAGATGCGCTTGGAAGACATATTTACATCCTCTTAAAGGCAAGGCATTTGAAGATGTTTTAAGTTCAGAGTCTTATCCAAGTGAAAAAACTAAAGACTATCTTCATAAAAAAAATGGTCATAAAATTTTTGTAGTTGGAATAGAGAGTATTACTGCTGTGAATAACTTGGATAACTTAATTAGCAAAGGCCCTATTGATGGAGTGTTTGTCGGTCCAAATGATCTTTCTACATCTATGGGCATTCCTGATGAGTTAGAGAACAAAGAATACATTGATGCTCTAACAAAAATTATCAACATATCAGAATCTCATAATATACCTGTCATGGTTCACGGATTTACTGAAGAAAGAACTCTTAAAACTATGGAACTTGGAGCAAGATTTGTACTTCATAGCTCAGATGGAGGTATGATAACTCAGTCTATAGATAGAGAATTTAATTCTATTAGAGATGAAAAAGTAGAAAATACTGAAAGCGAAGCAATATAAACTAATTTAGTTCAAATTTTGCAAAAGCCTCAGCATAAGAAACGTTACAGATTTTTCCCAAATCTTCTCTTCTTTTTGTCATATACTCTCTAGCCCTTTCAGGGTCAGGAATTTGGCTAGTATGTGCTTGTAAAGCTTTGATTGCTGTATCCAAATCAACTTTTTCTATTGGATTAAAAAACCAATTTTTATTGTTGCCTGAATCCATATTAAACATATTCACCCAAACTTGTCTTACCTTATGTGGCTCAAGGCCTTCATCTAGCAGTTCAGGAAAGGTCAAGTGATCTCTTGCGCTTGGGAATACTGCAGATAAAGCTGCTTCTCCAGCTGCAAAGTGGTCAGGATGGCCTAAATATGAAGAGTTAAGCAAATCTCTATTGGGGTTAGTCGTAATTAAAACAGAAGGCTTGTGCTTTCTTATTTCTCTGGAAATATCTCTTCTAACATCTAATGAAGGCTCTAAGTATCCATCTGGATATCCTAAAAATTCTATTGCTTTTAACCCTAAGATTTTACCTGCATCCCTTTGTTCTTTTTCACGAATGTTGGCCAATTCCTTGCTAGTAATTGATCTGTCTTCTGTTCCCTTTGAACCATCAGTACATAACACATATACTACCTCCCATCCTAGCCTTGTCCATTTAGCCACTGAAGCAGAACATCCCCATTCAGCATCATCAGGATGTGCAGTTACTACCATTGCCGTTTTATCAAGATTTTCGCTCAAATCAACCTCCATAAATTTTCTTACAATATAATGATAATTAGATATAAAAATAAAAATAGGCAAAATGATATCATATTTAACTTTTGGAGATGGCCCTGATCTAATTCTTGGGCATGGGATGGCTCAAAATAAAAATTTATGGATAGAAAATGGATGGACAGAAGAGCTTTCAAAAATTAGAAAAGTTCATGTATTTGATTTTTCTGGACATGGTGAAAATGCCAAATTAAAAAATAATAATTTTGAAGTAAAAGACATGGCTCAGAATATCAAAGATATCTCAATTGATATTGAATGTGAAAAGTTTGATTATATTGGATTTTCTATGGGTGCCAGAGCAGGTTTTGAAGCAGCTACAAAAAATCAAAAATTAGATAAAATGATTTCTTTAGGGATGCACCCTGGTTCGCCTAAATTAGAAGAAAAAAGATTTATTAAACGCTCAAGGGCAATGAAACAACTAGGAGAAAAAACTGGAGATCAAAAATATTTGATTTATAGTAAAATTTTTGAAAAAGCATTACATTGGAAGGGCGCTATAGATTCTATAAATTGGAATAGAGACAAACACTTAATTATAATGGGAGAAAAAGACGATAATTACCAACTAACTAGATCATTAATAGATCACATAGATGTTGAAATTTTATATACACTAAAAGATATAAATCACAAAAATACTTTTGAAGAACCAAAGCATTCATTGAATGCTATAATTAATTTTTTACAAGATGGGAGATAAACATTAAACCTAAAGTTTCAATAATAATGGGAAGCAAAAGTGACCTTGATACAATGAGGCTTGCCTCAGAAGTACTAAGAGAGCTTAATATTAGCCACGAGACAAAAATAGTTTCTGCCCACAGGACTCCTGATTTGATGTATGATTTTGCAAAAAATGCAAAGGAAAGAGGAGTACAAGTTATTATTGCTGGAGCAGGAGGAGCTGCGCACCTTCCTGGTATGGTTGCAGCATTAACTGAATTACCTGTTATTGGAGTACCAATAAAATCCTCAAATCTTAATGGAATAGATTCATTACTGTCAATAGTTCAAATGCCAAAAGGAGTTCCTGTAGCAACTGTTGCTATTGGAGATCATGGAGCAGAAAATGCAGCATTAATTGCTGCAAAAATTTTAGCATTAAACGATAAAAATATTGAAAAAAATCTAAAAGAAAAAATACTAAAAACTAGTCAAGATGTAAAAAAAGATAGTGACATAGGATCTTGGCCAAAATAATTCATCATGAAAAAAAATAGTATAGGGATACTTGGTGGAGGGCAACTTTGCCAAATGCTGGCAGAATATTTTATAAAAAACGGGAGTGAGGTATATTTTATAGACCCGTCGGCTAATCCTCCTGCTAAATTTACAAAAGCGGTCCATATTAATAAAAATTATGATGATCTAAGCGCACTTGATGAGCTAATCAATAACTGTGATTTAGTAACTTATGAATTTGAAAATATACCTTTGGAATGCTTAGATTATCTAGAAGGCAAAATAAACATATTCCCTAGTAAACAAATTCTATCCATTTCTCAAAACAGATTAAATGAAAAAAATAATTTTATAAAATGTGAGATCAAAACTCCAGATTTTATTAGTTTCAATAAAAAAAATAACTTAGAAAAAGAATTAGAAAAAGCAGGCATAGAACTCCCCGTAATTTTAAAAACTAACACCTTAGGCTATGATGGCAAAGGCCAATATCACATAAATAAAAAAGAAAAAATTGCTGAAACTATTAATCTTCTAGATAAAAATATTGATTACATAGTAGAAAAAAAAATACAATTTCAAAAAGAGTTTTCTGTAATTATTGGCAGAACATCCAAAGGTGAAATTTATCACTTTGACCCTATAGAGAACATTCATAAGAATGGAATTTTAGATATATCCATTTCTCCTCCACGAATTCAAAATAATACGAAGAAGGAAGCAATATCTTTGGCAAAAAAATTTGTCGAAAGAAATAATCTAATAGGAATAATAGCTATAGAGATGTTTTTAGATCTAAATGATCAAATATTATTTAATGAAATAGCCCCAAGACCACATAACTCAGGCCATTTGACGATAGAGTCTCATACTATTTCTCAGTTTGAAATGCTTGGAAGAATTTTGTCAAATAAAAAAATGGAACAGCCTAAATTAATAAAAACATCCATAATGAAAAATATTTTAGGAGAATTTTTTATAACAAAAGATCACAAAAAAATAATTGAAAAGATCTCTTCAAATCAAGACAATTTTGTAAAAATGTACAATAAAGATGAGGCTAAAATAGGAAGAAAAATGGGACACATAACTATATTTACAGAAGATATAGAAAATTCAATTGTTAAAATTAACGAATTAATCGATTAGAATATCTAAAAACTAAATAAATGAGGGGTAATTATGGAAAAAGAACTAAAGGGAAAAGTTGCAATAGTAACTGGTGCTGGAAGACTTAGAGGAATAGGTAGAGCGGCGGCAGTTGCACTGGCAAAACTAGGAGCAGATGTAGTGGTTACTGGAACAGGAAGAAAACCAGAAAATTACCCAGAGGATGAAAAAGCAGTTGGATGGAAAGATATAGAGAGCGTTGCGGAACTTATAAGAGCAGAAGGAACCAGGGCTTTACCACTGGTTGCAGATGTTACAAATGAAGAAGATGTGAAAAAAATGATAGATCAAACTATCGAAGAATTCGGAAGAATAGATATATTGATAAATAATGCTGCTTATGCAAGAGCAGAAGATAGAGTTCCTATACTGGATTTAGATGAAAGTGTTTTTCAAAAAGTAGTGGACATAAAGTTAACAGGAACATTTTTATGCACAAAAGGTGCAGTTGAACATATGGTAAAACAAGGAGATGGAGGTAAAATCGTGAATATCTCCTCAACTGCTGGGAAAAAAGGATCTGCAAATTTTTTAGCTTACAACGCTGGTAATTTTGGCGTTGTTGGAATGACTCAATCATTAGCAAGAGAACTAGGCCCACACAACATAAACGTAAATGCCGTATGCCCTGGTGCCGTTGATACATCTAGAATGGATGTTGTAAGGGACGATTGGGACAACATGGCGGCTGCAACTCCTATAGGGAGAAATGGATCAGATAAAGAAGTTGGAGATTTTTGTGCTTACTTATGTACAGAAGCTGCTTCTTGGATTCATGGTCAATCCATCAATCAAAATGGTGGTTCTGTGATGGAACACTAGAAAAAGAAAGAGCAAGTAAATGGAAAAAGAACTGGACGGTAAAGTCGCAATAGTAACTGGTGCAGGAAGGCTAAGAGGAATCGGAAGAGCATCAGCAGTAGCATTAGCAGAAATGGGTGCCAATGTCGTTGTTACTGGAACAGGAAGGGATCCTGATAATTATCCAGAGGATGAAAAATCAATAGGATGGAAAGATATTGAATCTACTGCCGAGCAAATCAGGAATAAAGGCTCTAGAGCTAAAACTATAGTTATGGACATATCTAAAGAAGAAGATGTAGACAGGATGATACAAGAAACAATTGATGAATTTGGAAGAATAGATATTTTGGTAAATAATGCAGCTCCTCCATATGGAGAGGACAGAGTACCTGTAATAGAAGTTGATAATGAAATATTTAAGAAAGTTCTTTTTGTAAAAGTTTACGGATCTTATTTGTGCTCAAAAGCAGCCGCCAAAATAATGATTGACCAAGGAGAAGGTGGAAGAATAATAAACCTCTCTTCAAGTGCTGGAAAAGAAGGCAATCCGCGTATGGCGGCTTATAATGCCGCTAATTTTGGATTGGAAGGTTTTTCTCAGTCGCTGGCAAAAGAACTTGCATTAAATAAAATAACAGTAAACTGTGTGTGCCCTGGGCAAACCGAAACATCTCGTTTAGATCCATTAGGAAGAGGGGCACTTTGGGAAAGTAAGGCAGAGCTAATTCCAATGGGAAGAGTTGGCTCAGATGAAGAAGTTGCAGACTTAATTGCATTTTTAGCTTCTGACAAAGCAAGGTTCATCACAGGCCAAGCCATAAATATAAATGGAGGCTCCATAACTTCAAGGTAAAAGCCCTAATTTAGCATAAAAATAGCCAAAACGCCTATGAGCTAATCTTCAGTTTATTTGACAGCACCCCAAAATATTTTAAAATAGAAAATGTGTAATTATTAATCTAAGCATTAAGAAGTTAGTAATTATTGAAAATAATGTTTAAAAAATAAATGTTTAAATGAAATAGGAAGGAATGATTAAGTGGCACTTAAATTAAAACCATTAGGAGATAGAATTATCATCGAACCAACAGAGGAAGATGACTCTAAAAGCTCTGGGGGGATTATTATTCCTGACACTGCTAAAGAAAAACCTCAAAAGGGAAAAGTTGTTGCAGCAGGAGCTGGAAGAGTAAATGACGATGGAAAAACCATCGCCCTAACTGTAAAAAACGGAGATGAAGTAATTTATTCCAAATATGCAGGGACAGAATATTCTGAAAGCGGAAAAGAATACTTGATAGTTAGAGAAAGTGATATTCTCGCTATAGTTGGATAACAATAAAACATATCTAAAATTAGAAATAAAAATTAGTTAACGGAGAGAAAAAATGCCGGCAAAAGATTTAAAATTTGGAGCAGATGCAAGATCTAGACTAAAAAGCGGGATAGATATACTTGCAGATACAGTAAAAGTAACACTTGGCCCTAGGGGAAGAAATATTATTGTAGACAAAAAATTTGGTCCTCCACAAGTAAACTCTGATGGAGTAACAATAGCAAAAGAAATTGACCTTGAGGATGCATTTGAAAATATGGGAGCACAACTCCTTAAAGAAGCATCTAAAAATACAAATGATGATGCAGGAGATGGTACAACAACAAGTACAGTGTTAGCACAAGCTATAATTGCTGAAGGATTTAAAGTTGTAGCTGCAGGAGCAGATCCTATGGCAATAAAAAGAGGAATAGACAAGGCCATTCAAAGTGTAAGAGAGTCTATATCAGGACAATCAACTCCGGTATCAGGCAAAGATCAAATCGCAAGCGTTGCCACTCTTTCATCACATGATGACGATATGGGAACTCTAATTGCAGATGTTATGGATAAAGTAGGAAAAGATGGTGTGATCACTGTAGATGAATCAAAAACATTAGATTACGAAACAGATTTCGTAGAAGGAATGCAAATTGATAGAGGATTTTTATCTCCTTACTTTGTTACTTCTGCTGACACACAAGAAGCTGTTCTTGAAAATCCATACATACTTATAACAGACAGTAAAATATCAGCGGTGTCAGACCTTGTTCCTATACTTGAAAAAGTTCTTCAAGCTAAAAAACCAATGCTTGTTATAGCAGAAGACGTTGAAGGTGAAGCACTAGCAACTCTAGTAGTAAACAAATTACGTGGAACCATAAACATTGCTGCCGTAAAGGCTCCAGGATTTGGAGATAGAAGAAAAGCTATGTTACAAGATATAGCAATTTTGACAGGTGGAAGTGTTGTTTCAGAAGAAGTCGGTAGAAAATTAGACTCAGCTACACTTGAAGACCTTGGTAAATGTGCAAGGGTAGTTGTAAAAAAAGATGATACAACTTTTGTTGATGGAGAAGGATCAAAAGCTGAAATTGAAGGCCGAATGAAAGAAATAGGAAGTCAAATAGAAGAAACTACGTCAGACTATGACAGAGAAAAACTTCAAGAAAGACTTGCTAAATTATCTGGTGGTGTTGCTATTTTAAGAGTTGGTGCAGCCACAGAGATAGAAATGAAAGAAAAGAAACAAAGAGTTGAAGATGCACTTTCTGCTACAAGGGCTGCTGTAGAATCAGGAATAGTTCCTGGAGGAGGAACAGTTCTTATTAAAGCATCCACTGCTCTGGATTCATTGAAACTTAAAGATCCAGATGAGCAAACAGGAGTAGAAATTCTAAAAAAAGCTCTACTTGAACCTATAAGAGTTATAGCTGAAAATTCTGGTTTTGAAGGTGCTGTTATTCTTGAAAAAGTATCAACAAGTAAACAAGAAAATTACGGATTTGATGCTCAATCAGATAAATACGGGAACATGATAACTATGGGAATAGTTGATCCAGCTAAAGTAACAAGAGCTGCTGTAGAAAATGCAGCCTCTGTAGCTGGAATGATTCTTACAACTGAAGCATTGATTACTGACATACCAGAGCCTGAAGGTCCAATGCCTGGAGGAATGCCAGGAGGAGGAATGGGTGGAATGGACATGGGAATGTAGATCAAAATTAAAGATCATAAAAAAGAGCTATTAGAAAATAATAGCTCTTTTTTTTTAATTGCTTAAGCTTTCATAAAGCTTAGTAAGCGATTCAATCCAAGCTTTCTGTACTTCAGGCGTCCAAGAAGGATCAAACTCAGGATATTTATCCAAAATTATTTTAACGATATTTGTATTTTTTTCTACTGAATTTTTTTTAGACAATATAGATTGAGAAACCTGAGTTGTTTGAGATTTTATTTTTTCGTTGCTATTTGATTTATTATTGTGCCTTCTTGCAAGTATATGGTTGGATAAACTTATATCAGAAAACTTTGCCGCTTGAATAAAAAATGATTCGCATTTTACTAAAACCCCTTCTTTAGTGCCAAATTTTTTAAAAGCTTCTCTAAACTGATATCTAGTAGCATTATCCAAATCTAACTCAAAGATGTGATCATAAAATTTAAATAATATTTTTCTCAATGTTTTTTTTTGTATACTTAAATCTTTTGAAACCAGGGAATTAAAATCTTGAGATGGAACACCATCAGAATCAACCAGTTCAAAAAACTTAATTGCTGTCATTAACTGAGTCCCATTTGATCCTGAAAATCTATTGACCCACACGCTTCGGTCAATTCTACTAGGCATTCCTTGTGATAAAAATTCCAAAAAAGTTTGGAATGTCTTAAATGCAACGTATGGGGGAATATTGTTTTTTGTAATTTTCATTTATCTAAGTTCAATTCATTGTTATATATGACATTATATGAAAAAAATTCCAAACAAAAAGCCTTTTAAGAATCATAATTTCCCAGCAAGGACAATTTTTGAAATTAGAATTTGGAATCTAGAAAATTAAAGTATAAGAAAAATAAACCAGGGGCAATGATGAAAATAGAAATAAATGAAATAAAAATACAACCAGATCATCCAATTTTTCAGTATAAACCTATTAAGAATTTGCTGAATAAAAGGAATTCGTCTCAACAAAAACCGGTTGTTATAAAAAATAATGAAGTGTATTTACTTTATAGTGGAGAAAAGATTTATAGAAACGCAAAAAATAAAAATAAATCAAAGATTGAATGCAATATTAAGGAAAAAATAGACGATATTGAATCCTTGAATTTATCTGAAATATATTTTTCAGGACTTAAAACTCCTTCAAAAATCGCCAAAGATTTTATTAAGTTTAGAGATTCTAACAATATTTCGCAGCAAGAATTAAGTAGAAGAACAGGAATAACACCAGGCACGATTCATCATTATGAATCCTTAATAAAAAAATTAAGTCCAGCGCTTTTAAATTCCCTAGATGAAGGGAAGCTAACATTTAAAGAAGCTAGATGCATTGCAGATATAGATGATTTTGAAAAACAAAATGAAATTGCAAAACCGTTTATTTCAGGCGATATTTCAAGTGTTTATGTTGAAAAAATAATTGGAAAAATCAAAAAAAATCCAAAAGCTCCACTAGATAAAATAGTAAATTCAGTAATTAATGGAAAAGATATAAGCACTTCAAAAAAACATGAAGAGGTTGTAATAAAAGAAGAAGTTAAGAATCTTTCAATAGAAGAAAAAATTCTACACTTTGCAATTGAATTAGACTCTGTAAGAGAAGAAGAAATCCCTGAATATAGAAGATTGAGGGTTATTTCTACGTTGAAAATATTAGACTCTAAAATAAAATCTACTTTAAATCATATGAATAGTACTTTTGTAGAAAACGCTAAAGTCTTTTCAAATAGTAAATAAAGAGGTTGTAATGCTTGAAAGATTTCATGTATCTGATGAAGACGCTATAAGAATAAATCATAATAAAATGCATTCTGTTACAAGACAAATTTTTGAAAAAATGGGTCTTTCAGAAGAAGATGCGGAGCTTTCCGCAGATGTACTAATTTATGCTGACTTAAATGGTGTAGATACACATGGTGTGTCAAATATGTTGAGAACCTATGTAAGGATGTACCAAACAAAGAATGTAAATCCTAGGCCAAATATTAAGGTTGTCAAGGAGTCTGTGTCTACAGCTGCTTTAGATGGAGATAAAGGACTTGGAGTACACACCGCTCCATTTGCAATGAAAATGGCTATAGAAAAAGCTAAAAATACCGGTGTCGGTATAGTGACCCTAAATAATGCAGGCCACCTTGGTGCTGCAGGGTTTCATGCTAAGCTTGCTGTTGATGCTGACATGGTAGGGGTTTGTATGAGTGGAGGAGGAGGCTTTGCAATGTTACCTACATTTGGCGCAGAGCCAAGATTTGGGACTCAACCTATTGCTTGGGCAGCTCCAGCAAATAAGGAAGCCTATTTTATGTTTGATGCAGCTATGACACAAGTTGCAGGAAATAAAATAAAACTTTTAGAAAGATTAGAAACTCCACTAGCACCAAATTGGATAGCAAATGAAGATGGATCTCCGATAGAAGATGAAAAATTATTAACAAAAGAAAATTTTCATGAAGATGGAAGAATGAAAGATTTACATATGCTTCCTTTAGGTGGAGACAGAGAGAATGGTTCACATAAAGGATATGGATTTGCGGCTATAGTTGATATTATGTGTTCAATGCTTGGCGGAGCACAAGCAGGTTTTCTAGGAGGTAGTGGACATTACTTTGCTGCATATAACATTGATTCGTTTAGTGATACTAATTTATTTAAACAAAATATGGACGACTTTTTGAGAGGGCTTAGAGAAACCCCTCCTGCTCCCGGTCATAAAAGAGTCTTATACCCTGGATTAGCAGAGTACGAATCTAGATTAGACAGAAGTAAAAATGGCATCCCATATCATCCTGAGGTAATAGAGTGGTTTGAATCAATCACATCAGAATTAGAAATAAAGATTGATTGGTAACCTAGAAGTGAATTGCTTCATTATTTGTATTAGCTGCAGCTTCCTTTATTACTTCTGAAAGAGTTGGATGTGCATGCGTTAATCTATGAAGTTCTTCGTTTGTTCCTTCTAAGTATTTTAGCATTCCGATTTCACCAATCATTTCAGTAGCCTCTGCTCCTATAATATGTGCCCCTAAAATTTCACCTGTTTCTGTATCTGAAATAACCTTAGCAAATCCATTAAAATTATTTATTGCTATAGATTTACCAGCAACTTGAAAAGGGACTTTTCCGACTGAATAATTAAGGTTTTCTTCTTTAGCTTGCTCTTCAGTAATTCCTATACTAGCTATTTGAGGAGAACAATAAGTACACCGAGGCATATCTATATAATTTGTAATACCTTCAACATCTTTACCTGCAATAACCTCAGAAGCTAAAATTCCTTGATCAAAAGCTACATGAGCTAGAGGTAACTTCCCGGTTACATCACCAATAGCATAAACACCATTAACATTTGTTTTCATGAATTCATCTACAATTATAAATCCATTTTCATCAAGCTGAACTCCTGCTTTGTCTAAAGATAATTCGTCAGTATTTGGCTGTATTCCCACGCCTAACATGACCTTATCGAATTCCTTAGAAATAGACTCTCCTTTAGAATCATATTCTAAGGTAACTGAATTTTTATTCTTTTTCACTTTTGTTATATTTGCAGATGTGAATGCATTTATTCCTTGCTTATTAAACTGCCTTTCAAGTTCTTTTGAAATTTCACCGTCTTCTTTAGGAACCAATCTGTCCATTATTTCTAATAAGGAAACATCAACGCCATAAGCATTAAAAAAGTACGCGAATTCACATCCAATAGCAGAAGCTCCTATGATTGCAATTGAATCAGGTTTAGTACGAAGCTCTAATGCCTGCCTTGAAGTGATAATTAGCTCTTTATCAATTTCTAAGTTTGGCAAAGATCTTGGTCGTGCTCCAGTTGCAATAATTATATTGTTACCTACAATAATTTCATTGGCCACCTCAATTTTTGTAGATGAAATTAATTTCGCAGAACCCATGATCAAATCTATTTTATTTTTTTTGATCAAATACGCTATTCCTTGTGTTAATTTAGAAGAAACTGACCTAGAGCGATCAATAGCTTTGGATATATCTGCTTTGAATTCCTTAAAGGAAAAGCCCCATTCATCTGGATTTTTCATTTCATTTAACAGCTCGGCGTTTTTTAATAAAGACTTAGAAGGAATGCAACCCCAGTTCAAACAAACCCCACCTAATCCTCCTATGCCACTTCCATCATCTTTTTCTACTAAACACACCTTTAAGCCTAATTGTGATGCTCTTATGGCTGCGTGATAGCCACCAGGACCTGCACCAATAACAACTAAATCAAAATTTTTCTCTGACATATTTGTATCTTCCTCTAAATATTTGTATCTTTCATTATTCTACTCTAAAGAAATTATAAAGCTTTAATATAATAACCCCAAAAAGTACTCCAAAAATAAAAAATATTAAAGTGACTACTCCTATTAGCAATAAAACAGGAATAGGGTTTCCTGGGCAATTTATGTTTGTTGGGCATATATATATAAGGCTGACCAAAGAATATAGTACTGAAAAAAGAAATCCTACAATTGAAAAGATTAGTGATGATAAAAAAACAGTCCTAGGAAGTTTTCTGAAATTATACATGTGTTTTATTAGGTAATAATTTTTAAAATAATATATAAATATATCATTGTAAAAGACAAATATGAAAAAAATCCTTAACTCATTTTCAGGCTTAGCGTTAGTTATTGGCTTATCCTTAGGGCACGGAATAAAGCACTTCGGACAAGGGGCCCTAACTGTGATTGGCCCATTGTTAAAAGCTTCTTTGAATTTATCAGAAGTTTCTTATGCTCTAATTTTTTCTTCAATGAACGTTTCTAGCGGATTATCAAATATACCTGCCGGAATATTATCAGATATGTACAGAAGAAAAATAGCCTGGATGTTAGCAATTTCTATGTTCACTATATCTTTCGGATACTTACTTATTGGAATTTCAAAAGTTTATATTTTAATTCTAATCGGTGTAATATTAATTGGTTTTGGAACAAGTTTTTGGCATGCTCCTGCCTTTGGAACACTAGCAGCTAGATATCCTGAAAGGAAAGGGTTTGCCCTATCTATGCATTTAACTGGAGCTCAAATTGGTAATACAATTGGACCTCCTATAATCGGTGGGTTAATATCTGGAATAACCTTGGGTTCCATCATTAAATTTTCAGGCTTTGGATGGGAAAACGTATCCATTTTTCTTGTAATACCAATGATTTCAACAGGAATTCTTGTTTTGTTTTTATTTAAATCTGCTGGCATAGAATCAAATTCAAACTGGTCATTTGAAGAATATTTAATAAGAACTAAAACATTAATTAAGGACAAAATAATCTTAGGATTAATCGTTTTAGGGGCAATGAGAGCTAGCATACATACATCATTTCAACTGTGGCTTGCTGTTTATTTAAAAGAGGAATTAAATTATTCTGCTTGGATTATAGGATGGCACATAGCACTCATCACAGCTGCAGGAATAATATCTACTCCAATTATGGGAATTCTTTCTGATAAATTTGGAAGAAAACCTGTAATACAAATTTCTATGTCACTTATGGCAATTTATTTATTTTTATTTCTAATTTTTGATGAAGGGTTAGGTTTGGTTATATTAATAGGTTTATTAGGTATGTTTTTTTTCTCTGTAATGCCAATAGTTACTGCAGCAACAATGGATAGAGTTCCTAAAGGAAGTGAAGGAAGCGGAACGGCTTTAAATTTTATAGGCATGTCTTTAATTGGATTTATGGCTCCAGTTATATCAGGAATAATCTACTCAAAGTACAATTTTCAAGGAATTTCAATTTTTTCAGGAGTCATCGCTGTATCTGGAATATTGCTATGTACCTTTTTACCGATGAAAAAAGTTAATTGACTCTTGATAAAAATTTTTCAGAGTTAATTGATGATTGGGTTATCGTTTGAATATATTTCTTTGTCACTTCTCTTATTTTTTCCAGATTTTTTACAGTAAAGTTAGATTTACTTACTTTGTTCCATTCATTGTTTATTAGGAATCTCATAGCCTTAATAGAATTTTTATCTACTTGTACATAATTATCTGTTTCTGTAGAAAATTTTCTTTCTACCAATCCGCCATTAATAGACGAAAACAAATGATTTCCTTCAGGTAAAGTATTTCCGCTTATTTGGCAATTATAAAGGTCTGGTAAAAATCCAGATAAAGATAGCAAGTTTAACTCAAACCATCTCATCAATAAGTCTTTATTAACCGTCTTATCAATATTGTCTAAAGTTAAAGAAAGGTGGTAATAAATATCATTATTTGGATCATTTTCAACAGAAAATTTTTCTGCTAATTCAAGTAAATAAAAGCCTACAGATATAAGAGTTAGATCTTCTTTTATATTTTTATAATTTTCAATAGTTTCTACTTGAGACAGATTACTTAGATTATCGTTTAGTGATATGTAGGCATTAATTTTAGATAAAACATCGATATGGCCGCCCATTTTTGATTTTGGTTTTCTTATGCCTTTTGCAACAACCTTAATTATCCCTTGTCTTGGAGTTAAGAAAATAAAAATCCTATCTGCATCCCCAAAATCATATACCTTTAAAGCAATTGCTTCGGTTTGGATAAATTTTTTTCTTCTTTTATAAGCCTTCATCAATTACAACCCTTGATCCCAAAGCGTGAGAAATTGTTGTTTCATCTGCATACTCTATATCTGAACCCGATGGCATTCCTCTTGCTAATCTACTTACTTTCACCTTTGTACCAGAATCTGCTATTATTTGGTTTATATACATAGCAGTTGCTTCGCCCTCAAGATTTAAGTTAGTTGCAACCACAATTTCTTTAACATTATTATCATTTTCAATTCTTCTTACTAACTCACTAATTCTAATCTCTTCTGGCCCTACTCCATTTGCTGGAGATAAAGAGCCGTGTAGAACATGAAAAAGTCCTTTATATGCTCCAGATTTTTCCAAAACATAAACATCCATTGCCTCTTCAACCACGCAAATAATTGACCTGTCTCTTGATTCAGTAAGACATATTTCGCATTTTGTCTCCTGTGAAATATTTTGACATATTTCACAATAAATAATTTTATTTTTTATTTCAGCAAGAGCTGTTGAAATGCTTTTAACTTGGTCACTAGGCATTTTTAAAGTTGCAAAAGCAAGCCTCTGGGCTGTTTTTGGTCCGATTGATGGTAAAAGTCTAAAAGATTCAATTAAATCATTTAATGCTTCTGGAATAAAAGGGGAATTATTTAAAGGAGACATACTACAAACCTGGTATATTTAATCCACCTGTTACTTCTGACATTATTTTTTTTGAAGATTTTTCAGCTTCCTTAATTCCCTCATTCAATGCTTTTATTAAATTTTTTTCTAAATCTTTAGGAGAAGTTTGAGATAAAAAATCTTCATTAATTTTGATTGCCTTTATATTGGATGTTCCTTGAATTACTACCTGAATGTTACCATCCTTAGATTCAGATAAAGTTTCAAGCTTATCTATCTTTTTTTTCAATCCATTCATTTGTTTCATCAAGCTTCCAGCTTGCTTCATTTTATCCATATTAAACATAATTACCCTTCTCTTTCTTCTTCAACTTTAGCTCCCATCGCCAAAGCAGACTTAACTATATCGCTTTCTAATAAGTTAGATTTTGGATTGCTTTTTTGTTCTTCATCCGGCTCTTCTAATACTAATTTTATTCCATTTCCATAAACTTGAGTTACCGCTTTTTTTACTGCTTCTCTAGCAAGTTCAAGTTCCCACTCTACCTTAAAATGATCATGCAAAGACTTGCTCTTAAATTTCAAAATCAGCCTGTCTTCAACCTTTTTTGGCACTTCTACATTTCTCAATAATGCACCTAGAACCATTTTTCCAAACTTCGCTCTCCTTAAATCAAAAAGAACTTTTTCCCAATCCTGTTTTTCGCCTGAGTCAACGACAGGGATAGACACTTCTTCAATTTCATCAGCTGGTAGTTGATTTTTTTGAATTGGAGTATCATTTTTTTGCGAATCTTCTATTACAATATTTTTTTCTATTGGTTTATTTTTTTGAATCGGAGTATCATTTTTTTGCGAATCTTCTATTGCAATATTTTTTTCTATTGGAAGTTCTTCTTTTTGAATTGCTTTACTTTCAAACATGAAGGTTAAGTACATTAGAGAAGAGTCTAAAAGAGGATCAAAGTGCTCTGTTCTTAATGAGATCATTTCTATAAATTTTTCAAGAATTATGATTAATTTTTTAGATTCAATTCCATCAAAAACTGAAGATGTACTCTTAATGAAATCTGTAGAGTATCCTTGAATTTCTGTAGATCCATTAACAGTAAATATCCCTAATCTCAAAACATCAATAATAGAGCTAGAAAGCATCTTGAAATCTATTCCCCTAAGTCTAAGGTCTTGAAGGGTTTCAATGAGTTCTTTTTTATTGTCATCAATTATCATTTTTAATATGCTTAAAGATAAGTTTTCATCTATGATTCCAAATAATTCTCTTGCTTTATCAATTGTTATCTCATCAAAAGCTATTGATAATTGCTCTAATAAATTACAAGCGTCTCTTAGTGAACCTGAAGAATTTTCTGCTATAAACCATAAAATTTCTTCTTTGCAATCTATATTTTCATTTTCTGCTATAAACTTTAATCTTTTCACTACTTCTGAATTAGATACATTTCTAAAATCAAACCTTTGGCATCTAGATACAATTGTTTCTGGTAATTTTTGATATTCAGTTGTAGCTAAAATCATAATAACCTGAGGTGGTGGTTCTTCTAAAGTTTTTAAAAGAGCATTGAAGGCTTCATTGGTCAACATATGCACCTCATCGATAATATAAACTTTATATTTACCTGATGATGGCATAAATTGAACATTATCTAATAAAGACCTAATGTCATCAATTCTTCTATTTGAAGCTGCGTCAATTTCTATAAGGTCTAGAAATTTACCATTATCAATATCCTCAGAAATTTTAGAATCAATCTTTGGTTCTCCTTGTTCGTCAACTTCAAGATTGAGAGCCTTAGCTAAAATTCTAGCTGTAGATGTTTTTCCAACTCCTCTAGGTCCAGTAAAAAGGTATGCGTGTGCATATTTATTTCTTAGCAAAGAATTTCTTAATGTTACAGTGATATGATCTTGACCCATAACATCAGAAAATAGCTTAGGTCTCCATTTTTGATATAAAACTTCCCTTTTTAAACTCATAATCTATTCTAAAATAATACTTTTTAATATTTCGTCTGTTTTTGAAAACATTATTTTTTCTTCCAAAATATCTTCATGGTTATATCCTAAAAGATGAAGTGCTCCATGAACAGCCATTGTAGATAATTCTTTTGAAAAACTTACGCCATTTTCTAAAGATTGTGTTTGAATTTTTGGAATAGATATGTAAATTTCTCCAATTTCATTTTTTGAGTCCTCACCAGGGAAGAGATTGGTCTCATCTATTAACTTTCCATTTTTCCATCCTTCATAAAAATTGAAAGATAAAACATCAGTTTCATAATGATTATCTAAAAACTCAGAATTTAACTTTTTAATCTCTTCATTATCAATTAAATAAACATTAAATTTATAATAATCATTTATATTTTCTGATTTTCTAGTTGTTTGTATAGATTTTATTATTAGCTCAAAATATTCTTCCCAAGAACTTGAAGATTCACATGAAACAAAAATATTATCTTGTGACTTTGACTTTTCCACCTATTTATTACTCATTTTTTGAAAAATATTTTCACGCATTACTCTCATTCTTGAGTAGAAAGGTGCATACTCTGAGTCAATATCTACAATATCTGAAGTAGACGCGAGGCAATAATTAATTTTCTCTCTAAGATCATGTTGAGAAAAATATTCAATTTCTATAGAAGTTTTTATTTCAAGAAGTAAAGGGATAATATTTTCTGCAAAAATAGTGTTTATTTTTTTCTTCTGATCTAATACAGATTTTATTTGAATATCTTCAACAAGCTTATCTATTTCATATAAAAGATCTTTTGTTAGTATTTTGGGATTTTTATTCATTTAGATAAGATACGTAATTTGATTATTAAAACTATATACAATTATTATATTCTAATCATCAAATTGTTTTAATTTGCTTATCGAAATAGTACAAACAAATATATAGAATTAAATAAAAAGCTCAGAATTTGGTCAAATCAAGCAAAATAATAATAAAAGGTGCTCGGGAGCACAACTTAAGAAATGTCGATCTTGACATTCCAAGAGAAAAATTTGTAGTTATTACAGGAGTTTCTGGTTCAGGCAAAAGTAGCTTGGCGTTTGATACTCTTTATGCAGAAGGTCAAAGAAGATACGTAGAATCTTTATCTGCTTATGCAAGACAATTTTTAGGAAGAATGGAAAAACCTGACGTCGATCAGATAGACGGCCTTTCTCCTTCTATTTCAATTGATCAAAAAGGAGTTTCTAAAAATCCAAGATCAACCGTAGGTACTGTAACCGAAATATATGATTATTTCAGACTTTTATACGCCCGAATAGGAATTCCTCATTGCTACAATTGCGGAAAACTTGTTGAAAAACAAGACGTACAAAAAATAGTTGAGGACATATTTAACTATGAGCAAGAAACAAGGTTTATGGTTCTTGCTCCTGTTATCAGGCATATGAAAGGTCAGCATGTTAATGTGCTTGAAAAAATAAAATCTGAAGGTTTTTCTCGAGTAAGGGTTGACGGTGAAATTTATGAACTAGATGAAGAAATAAAACTAGAAAAAAATAAATGGCACAATATTGAAATAGTTATAGACAGATTGATAATCAATTCAAATGTAGATAAAAACAGAATTTCTTCTTCGGTGGAAACAGGGCTGAAATATGGAAACGGGGTAATATACGTTGACAAAATCAGTGAAGAAGAAATCATATATTCTGAACTTCTTGCGTGCACAGAATGCAATATTTCTTTATCTGAACTAGAGCCTAGAAGCTTTTCTTTTAATACCCCTTTCGGCGCCTGCACAAAGTGTACGGGCCTAGGTTTTTCATTAGAAGTCGATCCCAATCTAATAATAAGAGATGCCAATGCATCCATTAATGAAAAAGGGATGGATATAGTTGAAGATGCAAGAATAGTTGTAAGTTGGCAAAAAAACAACTTTTACTCTATTCTTGAAGACTTGGAAGTTGATAAAAACGCACCTATAAAAAAAATACATAAATCTATATTAAATTTGCTTTTATATGGAGTCATAGATTCTGAGTTTCCAAAAAAAGATAACATAGAAGATTTAGAATTCCAACTTAGGTATTTTGACGGACTCATCCCTTCTATAGAAAAAAGGTACTTAAACACAGATTCTGACAAAATAAAAGAAGAAATTCTAAAATTTATGTCTGAAAGCCCTTGTTCAAATTGCAAAGGAGAAAGGCTAAAACCAGAGTCTCTGTCTGTAATGGTTCTTGAAAAGAATATTATGGAAGCAACAAGCCTTTCTATTGACGATTGCTTTAAATGGATAAACGAAACAGATAAAAATAAAAATCTATTATCTGAAAGTGAAAAAAAGATTTCTGAAGAAATTTTTAAAGAAATTAATTCAAGGTTATCTTTTCTTAGAGAAGTAGGATTAGGGTATATTAGCTTGGACAGAATGTCTTCTACTCTTTCTGGAGGAGAAGGGCAAAGGATCAGATTGGCAACTCAAATAGGCGCAGGATTAACTGGTGTAATGTATGTTTGCGATGAGCCTTCAATAGGGTTGCACCCCATAGATAATGAAAAATTAATTAAAACGCTAATCAACCTTAAAGATATTGGAAATACAGTTATTGTCGTAGAGCACGACGAATATGTTATGAAATCTGCGGATCAAATTATCGATATGGGGCCTGGGGCAGGTTCTTATGGTGGAAATGTTGTTGCTCAAGGATCTCCTGATGAAATAATGAAAAATAAAAAATCCCTCACCGGAATGTATTTGTCTGGCAAAAAAGAAATTTCAATTCCAAAAAATAGAAAGAAAAGCTCAAATTATATACAAATTAAAGGCGCTGCTGAAAATAATTTAAAAAATATTGACGTAAATATTCCTTTAAATAATTTTGTTTGTGTTGCAGGTGTGTCAGGTTCAGGAAAAAGTACACTAATTAACGATATTCTTTCTAAGGCTCTGCTCAAAAAAATAACAAAAAAATCTGTAAAAGAAGGAAAATACTCTGAGATTAAAGGAATTGAAAATATAGACAAGATTATAGTAATAGATCAATCTCCAATAGGAAGAACTCCAAGATCAAATCCTGCTACTTATACAGGATTATTTACTCCTATTAGAGAACTTTTTGCAAAAATGCCTGAAGCAATGAGTAGGGGTTATAAAGCAGGAAGATTTTCTTTCAACGTAAAAGGGGGAAGATGTGAGGATTGTTCTGGAGCTGGATACAAAGAAATAGAAATGCAATTTTTACCAGATGTAACTATTCCTTGTGAAGTATGTAATGGAAAACGATATAACAATGATGCACTTGATATTAAATTTAAAGGAGAATCAATTGCCGATATTCTCAACAAAACAGTTGAAGATTCTATCGAAATATTTGAAAATATACCAAATATTAAGAAAAAGCTAGAAACATTAAATAATGTGGGATTAGGATATATAAAACTTGGCCAACCAGCTACAACATTATCAGGTGGAGAGGCTCAAAGGATCAAATTAGCAACAGAATTATCAAAAAGATCTACTGGAAATACTTTTTATATATTAGACGAACCAACTACAGGTTTATCTTTTGATGATTGCTCTAAACTATTAAATGTTTTACATGCTCTAGTTAAAAATGGAAATTCTGTAGTGGTAATAGAGCATCATTTAGATATGATAAAAAATGCAGATTGGATAATTGAGCTAGGACCTCAAGCTGGAGAAAAAGGAGGAGAAATAATTTGTGAAGGAACGCCTGAATTTGTAGCATCAACAAAAACTGCAACAGGTAAATTTCTAAACGAACTCCCTAATATAAAGAGTGATAAAAAAGCAGAAGGAAAATTGCATAAAACAAAAAAAATAAAGAAAAGCAATCAAATAAAAATAAAAAACGACTTTCTTCCAGAAAGACCAAAAAATTTAAAGATAAAAAAAAGAAAATATACTCTTAGTAGATGGCGCAGAAGAAGGGCATCAAGGCCTGTTTAAAAAACTTCTATAATTGAGCCAACCACGTCTACGGCACGGTAATTATCTAAAACTTTCCATATGTGCAAAATATACTCTTGAAGTAGCTTTAAGGCTAAAGAAAAAAACAAAACTATAATTATTTTATTTTTGGTAATTTTAAATTTATAGTGATTTAAAAAAGCAATACCTATAAACCAAAATTCAAAAATATTTGGGAAGAAAAATAAAATAAATCTTTCCTCAATAATTTCAAAAAGAACAAAGCCAAATATCCTAAAAACAAATAGAAATATACTTATATTTCTTAATGCAGAACTCCATCTTAAAGTTATAAGCAAAAAAAATGAGATATAGAATAAATCCAAAAATTTATCTAGAGCCTGATAATTCCTGACTCCTCCTAAAGAAATTAAGTTCATCATAAATAAATCTGAAAAATCTATTAATATTACAAAAAATGCACCTATAAAATTAAACTTGAAAACTATTAGAGATGCGAAAATTCGTACAAATGAAATTATTAATTCTTCTATGGTCATTTTCAGATTATAGAAGTTATTTGAATTTAATAAAACTGCATTTTTCTAATTATAAAACCTATGGTCCTAAGTAGGTATATAATCATGTAAAATTATTTTATGGATAGTGAAAAAAAATATGTAATATCAATCGATCAGGGAAGCACATCTACAAGATCTGTTATTTATGACTTAAATTTAAATTTAATATCTTCTAGCCAAATCAAGTTGGAGGAAATTTATCCTGAAAATGGTTGGGTTGAATTAGAACCTTATAAAATTATTGAATCAGTAATTAAAACTATAAATAATGCAATACTTGATTCAGGAATAAATATAAAAAACATATTATCTATAGGACTTACAAACCAACGAGAAACTGTTGTATTTTGGGATAAAAAGACCCTAAAACCTTTTGGAAATGCAATAAGCTGGCAATGCTTGAGAGGAATTGAAATTTGTGAAAAATTAAAGAGTACTGAATTTGAAAAAAAATTTATTGAATCTACGGGTCTGAAAATAGACCCTTATTTTTCATTTTCAAAAATAATATGGGCCATCGAAAATAACAAAGAAATAAACAATGCATTAAAAAACAACCGCCTCCGCATAGGAACAATTGATACATGGATTCTAGCAAATTTAACAGATAGTGAGGAGCATAAAATAGAAATAACTAATGCTTCAAGAACTGGGTTGTTTAACACCAAAACAGAAGAATGGGACGAAAGTTTATTATCATTACTTAATTTAGACAAATCTATTTTTCCTTCAGTTCATCCCTCTGATGCTGTTTTTGGAAAAACTAAGAAAAAATTATTCGGAAAAGAAATAGAAATAAATGCAATTTTGGGAGATCAACAGTCGTCTTTATATGGACACAAAGATGGAAATCAATATGAAATAAAATGTACATTTGGGACAGGGGGGTTTCTTCTAATAGATACTGGCGAAAAAAGATTTAGCTACAATAATAATTTTTTATCAACAATAGCATTTAAGAAAAATGAAAAAACCATGCATGCTCTAGAAGGTAGTATTCTTTCAGCAGGATCAACTTTAGAATGGCTTAAAAAAATAAATGTAATTGAAAATTTTGAAGATATTGAAAATCAATTAAATTCAACTCAATTAAATGATGTTCAGCTTATTCCCGCATTAAATGGCTTGGGCGCACCTTTTTGGGATGGAAAAATTAGAGCAAGCATAGAAAACATAAATTCTGGCACAACAAAAGAAGAAATAATTCGTTCAGCTTTTGAAAGTATAGGTTTTTCTACAAAAGCAATATTGGAAAAAATAGAAGAAACAATAAGCTTTCCTGTCAAAGTATTAAAAATTGATGGAGGGCTGTCAAAAAGTCCTTTTTTTTGCCAATTTTTATCTGATTTACTAAACATAAAAGTAAAAGCTTCAATTAACAGTGAAATCACTTCAATGGGAGTGGCAAAATTAGCCATAGAAAAATTTAATATAGATTATAAATTTAAAATTCCGTATAGTGAATTTGATCCTATAAGTAATAACAAGAATGTGTATACTAATAAATACAAAAAATGGAAAAAATTAATAGAAAATAAGATCAAAGTAAAGGAATAATAAATGTACGTTGGAACACAAGTTGCCCCGAGAAATATATCTGATCTTGAAGCATGGTCTCAATTGGGAGTTAACAATATTTGCGCAGATCCTTTTGAAGAAGATAAAAATGGAAATTATAAAGCAATAAATCCTCACGATTGGACTGCTGAAATTTTAGAAAGACATATTGAATTATTAAATAAAAATGGATTAACTTTAGATATGGTTCAAATACCATTGTCTTCAATGCCTCTTGAGAAATCACAGAGCCCAAATATTATGCTTGGAAAATCACCTGAAAGAGACAAGGAAATTGATTCTATACAAAATATTCTATACCTTTGCTCAAAGGTTGGTATTCCTGCAGTAAAATACAACATGAATATAATAGGTATTCCGCGATCTGAGCAAGAAAAAGGTAGGGGCGGGTCATTAAATTCTACTTTTCGATGGGAAAAAATGGATAAAAATGCTGAACCTGGAATTGCAGGTATTTTAGATGTAGATACTAATTGGGAAAGAATTGATTATTTTTTGGATAAAATAGTTCCTGTTGCTGAAGAGTTAAAAGTTCGTCTAGCATGCCATCCACATGATCCATATACTCCTGACGGATATAAAGGGGTAACTCGAGTACTAGGAACTGTTGATGGTCTTAAAAAATTTATAAGTTTGCATGAAAGTCCATATCATGGCCTTAATTTTTGCCAAGGAACTGTTACAGAAATGCTAGATGATCCCGGTAAAGAGATTTTCGATGTAATTAGATATTTTGGAGAAAGAAAAAAGATATTTAACGTCCACTTTAGAAACATATTAGGAAAAAAGTTGGACTTTATGGAAGTATTTCCTGACGAAGGATCAATAGATATGATTGAAGCACTAAAAACATATAAAGAAGTAGGTTATGAATATATGCTTATGCCAGATCATGTTCCAACTATTTCAGGGCCAAATAATAAAGGGGTCGCATTTGCTTACTGTTACGGATATATAGCTGCTGGACTACAATCAATAGGCCATCACAGAAATATTCCATGGGTAAGAAAAGAATAATACTTAACCCTAAAATAAAAGAATTTCTAATTTATGGTGCAGGTTGAATCAATTCTATTCTTATTCCACCTGGAGCCCCAATAAAACCTATTTTTCTTCCATCTGGCTGAGGAAGTGGGCCTTCTTTATGCACTGCTCCTAAAGCAACTAAACGCTCAATATCAGCCTCAATATCATCTGTATCGAATCCAAAATGCTCTAGTCCATAATGTGCATCATCATCTGATGGACCTAATTTTTCATTTGTTCTTTCACTTGAAATATTAATCGCAAGTCCGCCCTCTGATTCAGTGATAATAAATGTATCCCCAACAGGTCGTACTGTTTCAGAAATAATTTTAACGTTGAAAGCTTTTACAAACCATTCAGCAGTAATTTTTGGGTCTTTGGACTTTAAATGAATATGATTTACTTTGTAAGGCATTAATGTCTCCTCATTTTTTTTATAAATTTTCTTGATGTACCGATTTTATAACATCTAATACAAACGGACCTTGCTTTTGAAGAGTTATTTCCATTTTATTTCTTTTGTATATCTCTATTTCTCTCTCTCCATCTAGAGCTATAGTTCCTGAATAATTAGATATATTAAATTTTTTATCATATGAAAAAAGCTGCCAATCTTTGATATAAATTTCTGAAATCAACCCTGGGGCAATTGGAGCGTAGATTTTCTCTCCCTTATTAGAAAAATCTAATTTAATTGCTTTATTTTTGGGGATTTTAGTAACTTTAGAGCCAATAGAAGAAAGGCCAATTGAAACAGGATTAGATTGCGTCAAAAACAGATGATCTAAAACATTTGGGTCCCAAATAGCTTTTGAACCGACAAAGTTTTGGTTACTAATGGCCATGTCTATCAATGCTATATCTTCATATTTATTATCAATTGAAATTGAGAGCTTAGGCTTTTGAGATATAAGATTTTTATTAAATTTTTCTCCTTTAGTCATGATATAAAACCCTGTAGCTAGTCCAGCTATTGTTGGGTCAATAATAATTGGAAAAGCATTATTCGTGCCCGTAGATATTGGTATCAAGGGAACATTTCCAATATTTTTTGCAACAAGCCTGTTTGTACCATCTCCTCCTAAAACTAAAACGCAATCGCAATTCAACTGATTAATTAATTTAGCGGCAAGGAGAGTTTGTTCCGGCCCGTCATAGTGTTTTGTATCTAGGAACTTCATGTCTAAATCATTTTTTAATTCTTCTACACAAGGTCGGAATAAACCTGATTTGTCTGGCATAAAATAAATTTCATTAACGCCTTTATATACCAATCCTTTAACAAATCTTGTGATTATATTTGCTTTTTCTTGATTTGAAATGACTCTTCCAGAGGCTACAAGCCTTCTAATGTCTTTTCCAGCAGACGGGTTAGCTATAATCCCTACGCTACCCAATTTATATACTTTCTATGTTTTTTATTAGAGAGTCCATAAAGTTTGAAGCAGGAACTCCGTCTAAAGCCCTGTGGTCAAATGTAAGAGAAAGATAAATAAAATTCTTTAATACAGGATTGTCGTTTTCATCAAAAGCAACCTCTTTATTTACTTTTCCAAGACCCAATATAGCAACTTCAGGTGGATTAATTATAGGATTGAAATATTCAATATTATAGGAAGAAAGATTTGATATAGTAAAGCTAGATCCAGTAATCTCATCAGGCATTATTTTATTATCTTTTATTTTTTTTGAAAAAATTCTTATTTCTTTACTTATTTCTAAAAAATCTTTATCATTAGAATTCTTAATCACAGGGACAATCAAACCGTCAGAAACAGCCATTGCAACCCCAAGATTAATATTTTTCCAAACTTTCATCTCATTATTTACAAAATGAGAATTTAATTTAGGATTAACCTCTAAAGTATTTGAAACGACTTTAACTATAATATCGTTGATTTGAGGTCTAATTTTTTCACTTCTCCATTGTGAAATTAGCTTTTTTTGATAAGCAAGTAAATTATCAACGCATGCTTTTGAATTAAGGGTTACCTGAGGGTTTTGAGAACTAGATGTCATTCTGCTAGCAATTACTTCTCTAATGGTTGTACTTTCAATGATTTCATCTAAAACTAAACTTTCATGTGAATCTACGGACTCTTGTACAGAATTGCCATTATCATTAAATAACTTAACGTCTTCTTCAGAAATTCTTCCAGATGGGCCCGTACCTTTTACATTTGAAAGATCAATATTTAATTTTTTAGCAAGGTTTCTTGCTCTAGGTGAAGCAACTACTTTGTTTTCTGAAGGCTTATTTTTAGATTGAGAAACAGGTTCAGCTTTTTCTTCCTTGGGTTTATCAGGCTTTGAAGGAATATCACTTAAATTTTCCCCTTCAAGTAATATCAAGCCCAAAACAGTACCAACAGGAACTAACGTTCCTTCATTCACATCAATTCTTCCTAGAATTCCATCAGAAGGAGCCTGAACAGCCGCGTTAACTTTTGTTGATTCTATTTCTACTAATTCTTCTCCCTTTTTTACCTCTTCTCCCTGAGATTTAAGCCATTTTATTACAGTCCCGTCATTCATTGCCATACCCCATTGTGGCAAATTTATTTCTCTAGGCATGATCATCTCCTGTTTTTCTTAGTTTTTCAAAAAGCTCGTTGAAGTCTTTTACAATAAAATCAGGCTTTAGCATTCTGTGGCACTCTTCATATGGCAAATTATAACGGTTGATGTAAACACCTTTCATTCCGCAACTCTTAGCCCCCATTACGTCAAATGAATTGGCCGAAACCATCAAAATTTCAGATAAATTAAACCCTGATATTAAGGATGCTTTTCTATAAACGCCTGAATAAGGCTTAAAGGCTCCTACTTCTTCAACAGAAATAACCTTTTCAAAGTCAAATTTTATTCTGTTTTTTGCTAAATGTTCCAAAAATGGCTTATTTCCATTAGATAATGCTATTAAAGAAAAGTTTTTGTTCATTAATTGAAGGTTTTCAGAAACTTCAGAAAAAGGAATTAGGTTTTGCCAATTATCATCCCATAAATCTAACTCTTTTAGAGATGGTTCCATATTAAATTTTCTAGCAGTATATTTAAATGCGTTTTTAACTGTGTTTAAATATCCGCTGTGACCTAGGTCAAGAATGTTATCTTGGTACTGTTCTATTCGCTGTCTATGGCGTAAAAAAGCCCAAAATTCTTCAGGGGACACTGAAGACTTATTGTTATCTATTAAATTTTTTATTGAAGGTTTAGTACTTTTTTCCAAGTCTAAAATTGTTCCAAATAAATCGAAGGTCAAAGCTTTTATCATAATTTATTCCATTACCTTCTTAGTAGCTGTAATTATTTTTTCTATATTTGGATAAACAAGTTTCTCTAATGAAGGAGTGTATGGAATATGCACTTGTTCAGAAGCAACTTTCATAATTGGGGATTGTAAAAACCAAAAGCCCTCTTCGGCTACGATTGAAGATATCTCTGATGCTGCAGAGCAAACTTTGTGAGCAGGGTCAACAACTATGAGGCGACCTGTTTTTTCAACTGAATTTAAAATCGTTTCTTTATCCAAAGGAACCAATGTTCTGGGGTTTATAACTTCAGCAGATATACCTTCTTTTTCTAGTTCTTTTGCAGCAGACAGAGATAAATTTACTGAGCCCGCAATCCCAACAATAGTACAGTCTGTTCCTTCTTTAACTATTTGCGCTTTTCCAAAAGGAATTTCTTCTTCAACAACTTCTCCTCTTGTTCCATAAAGATTAGCATCTTCAAAAATTATTACGGGATCATCATCTCTTACAGCTGTTTTCAACAGACCTTTAGCATCCGAAGGATTTGCAGGGACAGCTATTTTTATGCCTGGCATATTCATAAACATAGGATAAGGTCTGTCAGAATGATGTGCCGCAGATCCACTTCCATACATCATTGAAGCTCTATAAACCACAGGAAGGGTTGCTTGCCCTCCAAACATATATCGCATTTTTGCCGCCTGAGAAATAAGCTGATCCATTGCAACCCACATGAAACTAGTAACTGTTTCTACTATTGGCCTCATTCCAACCAAAGAAGCGCCTATAGCTGCTCCAAAAAAACCGTTTTCTGATAATGGTGTATCCAAAACTCGCTCATCTCCAAATTCATTGTAAAGATTTGCGGTAGCACCATAAACAGAAAGCCTTATATCTTCTCCCATAATAAATACATTTTGGTCTCTTCTCATTTCTTCTGCAATTGCTTCATTGATTGCTTCAGCAAAAATTTTTTCTGCCATTTTATCTCCTTTTATAGCTATGGTTTCGGAATTGGGTTTGCCCACATATCCTCAAATAAATCTTCCGGTTCAGGAAAGCTGCTATTTCTAGCAAATTCAACAGCGTCTTCTGTTTCCGCATATGAATTTTTCTCAATTTCATCACACTCTTCTTCAGATAGAACACCCCTGTCTATAAGCTTCTTTTTATGAATTAAAATAGGGTCTCGTTCTCTCCATTTATCAATTTCTTCTTCTGTTCTATACTCTCCTCTTCTAACTCTACCCAGCCCTAATGAGTGTTCCTCAAATCTGTATGTCAAGCCTTCAATCAAAGTAGGGCCTTCTCCATTCCTGGCCCTTTTCACGGCCTCTGTAGTTGCTTCATACATAGCTTCAGCATTTTGCCCATCGACTAAAATTCCTGGCATATTATAGGCTGGGGCCCTATCAGAAACATTATCAACCGCTACTGAGTTTTGATAAGAAGTTGTTATGGCAAATTGATTGTTCTCGCATACAAAAATAACTGGCAATTTCCATATTGAAGCGAGATTCATTGATTCGTGGCAAGCTCCTTGGTTAGAAGCTCCGTCTCCAAAAAAAACAACAGAAACAAAATCTTTTTTGCCTATTTTTGCAGCCAACCCTGCTCCTGTAGCCACAGGGACAGAAGATGCAACAATTCCAGATTCACCTAAAATTCCAACAGAAAAATCTGCTAGGTGCATTGATCCTCCCTTTCCGTTACAGTAACCATCTACTTTTCCATAAATTTCTGCCATAGCTTTTTTTATACTTCCGCCTTTTGCAAGCGGGTGACCATGAGAACGATGGTTTCCTGCTATATAATCTGTATCTTTCAAAGCCAGGCACACTCCAACAGCCACAGCTTCTTCTCCAATATAAGGATGAGCGGCCCCTACAAATTCTCCAGCTTCATGAACTTCCATTACTTTTTCTTCAAATGTTCTTATGGTCCACATTCTTTGAAGCATTAATTTTTGAATATCATTGGTTATTTCCATATTTCTTCCCTATTTTTTTTACTCTTGGGAAACATCTTCATGTTGGGAAATAATATTGTCAAGTTTATAAACTATTCTTTTTTATTTTCATCTAATCAAGTTTGATTTATTTATGAAAGTTACAAATAGGTTTCTATAACTTTATAATCGTATTCAAATCATATAGTATTTATATATCTAGGGACATTACCCTTCAATATTAACGCGCGCGCGCGGGAGACCACAAAAAATGGCTAAGAAAACTAAGAACAATAATCACCAAGGATCCGAGGATTATAGCGCTTCAGACATTACAGTAATGGAAGGCTTAGAAGCTGTTAGAAAAAGACCAGGAATGTATATAGGTACTACTGGGCTTGAAGGAGTACAGCATCTAATTCACGAAATTGTCGATAATGGTGTTGATGAAGCAATGGCTGGCTTTGCCACAAAAATTAGGATTATTTTAAACAAAGATAAATCAGTAACCGTAATAGACGATGGAAGAGGTATTCCTGTAGATGTTCATGAAAAAACAGGTATGTCTGCAGTGGAAACGGTTATGACAACTTTACATGCAGGTGGAAAATTTGGAGGAAAGGGCTATCAAGTATCAGGAGGACTTCATGGGGTTGGTGCTTCTGTTGTTAATGCCTTATCCACATGGCTAAAAGTGGAGGTTCGTAGAGACAAAAAAGTGTGGAACCAAACATATTCAAAAGGTAAAGCCGACGGGCCTTTAGAAAGCAGACCTCAAACTGATGAAGATTTAAAGGGAACAGGAACTTCTGTAACCTGGTTGCCAGATACAGATATTTTTCCTGAACTTGATTATTCATATGAAGCAATTACTACTAGGTTTAGAGAGATGGCTTATCTAAATCAAGGGTTAAATATTGAATTTATATCTAATTACCACGATCAGCTATGGCCTCACAATCAAGTCTCTTTCAAGTTTGAAGGAGGGGTACAAAGTTTTGTAAGAAACTTGAATAAAAAAAGGTCAGCTATTCATGAAAATATAATGTATGCAAACGAAGTAGTTGATGATATTGTTGTTGAGACTGCTATCCAGTACAACGAATCATTCATAGATAACACTTTATCATTTACTAACTGCATACGAACGGCAGATGGCGGAACGCATGTAACTGGATTTAGATCTGCATTGACTCGGGTTATAAATGACTATGGAAAAAAGCAAGGGTTTTTTAAAGAAGACATTGCATCATTGTCTGGTGAAGATGTTAGAGAAGGTTTAATGTGTGTCGTTTCTGTAAAAGTTAAAGACCCTCAATTTGAAGGTCAAACTAAAGGAAGACTAGGGAACCCTGAGGTAAAAGGTGCTGTTGAGCAAACTATAGGTAAGCGATTAAGCGAATTCATTGAAGACAACCCTGAAGACGCAAAAAGAATAATAAACAAATCAATGACTTCAGCGAGGGCTAGAGAAGCAGCTAAAAAGGCTAGAGATCTCATAATTAGAAAAAACGCATTAGACGGCGGTTCACTTCCAGGAAAGTTGGCAGATTGTTCAGAAAAAGACCCATTTAGGTCTGAATTATATATTGTTGAGGGTGACTCAGCAGGAGGCTCTGCAAAACAAGGAAGAGATAGAAATTTTCAGGCAATATTACCCTTAAGGGGAAAAATACTTAACGTTGAAAAAGCAAGGCCTGAAAAAATGTTAAATCATGAGGAAATAGTTGCCTTAATAACAGCAATAGGAACCGGTTTAGGAGAAGATTTTAACCATGAAAAGTTAAGATATCACAGGGTCATTATAATGACGGATGCTGATGTGGATGGAGCTCATATTAGAACCTTACTATTGACCTTCTTTTATAGAAACATGCCTGAACTTATAGCTAACGGCAATCTGTACATTGCACAACCCCCTTTGTATAAAGTTTCTAGAGGCAGAACAAGTAAATGGATTTATTCTGATAATGATTTAAACAAATGGATTTCAGAAAAAATTTATAATAATTTCTCTATAATTCATACTGAAAATAATAAAGAAATTAAGGGTGCAGCAATAGGAAAATTTATATCTGATGTTAAATCTTTTAGTGAATCTAAAGATATTGCAAAAATATTAAATATTGAGGAAGATGAATTTCTTAATTTAGCTTCAAAAAGCGCAGAATTTAGTTCAAGTAAACCCATAGAAGAAACACAAGAAGATAACATTCAGCCTAATCTTTTTGATTCTGCTGTCACTGAAGAAGAAGAAGGAGAAGAAGCATTAAAAGAAATTAATGAAACTATTTCTAATAATAATCATCCTTCAATAATTAAAGCTCAAAACATCTACCCTGAAATAAAATCTTATTTGGAAGGATCTTTTTCTATAAAGAAAAATGACGAAATATTAGAAAGCGATTTATTATGGGATTCAGTGATCACAAATTTAGAAAACAATGCAGATAAATCTGGATTTAATATACAAAGATATAAAGGTTTGGGAGAAATGAACCCAGATCAATTATGGGACACAACCATGGATCCTGGTAATAGGGTAATGTTGAGGGTTTCAGCTGAAGATGCTTTAGCGGCTGATGACATTTTTAGAACCTTAATGGGTGATGATGTAGAGCCAAGGAGAGATTTTATAAAAACAAATGCTCTTGAGGTAAAAAACCTAGACGTCTAATTTCTTTACTTTATTTTCTTTTTCATTATAAAAATGAGTTTTTGATGTTTTATCATTGTTTTTTTTGGCAACTTGAAGCATAGCTTCAGCTCCATCTTTATGTAAAGCAAGCATACTGCCAATTGAAACATATAAAACATCCGCTGCTTCTCTGCTAAGTAATTCTACTGAAGCCTGTTTCTTATCTTTACTATACTCAGCGATAAGCTCTCTAACTTCTTCCAAAAGAAGCTCCTCTCTCTCAGAAACAGCATCAAAAGGTGATTTTGAAACATCAAAGAGATTCCATCTTTGGTGGAAATCATAAACGCTTTCTGCAATAGCATTCATGGCATTTATAAAATCCTTTTTTGAAATTGATTCTTTCAAACAAATTCTCCATCAGGGTTTATTTCAAAAATAGATTCATAATGAAATCCTTTATTAAGAATTTGTTCAGATCCTCCCATTTTTCTATCGAGAACGCTTAGTACAAGGCTTATATTGCACCCAAAATCTTCAATTGCAGAAATTGCTTGAAACAATGAGCCTCCGGTCGAAATAGTATCATCCAAAACAATAACTGATGAATTTGGTTGAATATTTCCTTCTATTTGTTTTTGAGTACCATGATCTTTTTTATCAGATCTAACAAAAAAGCCACTTAAAGGATTCTCCGTATTCGCTGACATAGCAACAGTTGCTCCTATTAACGGAACAGCTGCAACTGCAGGCCCACCAATAAATCTTATTTTGTGTTTTATAGATAGATCAATTATCCATTTTGCTATAATTTGTGAAGATTCAGGGTCCATAGACAATAATCTTCCGTCAAAATAAAAATTAGATTTTAAACCACTTGATAATGTAAAATCGCCATAGACAAGAGCTTTTAAATCAATTGCATTTTCTAATAATTTTTTCTTAGTTGCTTTGTCCATTTTTATATAACATATTATCTTCTATATAATCTGCAATTTCTATTGTGGTATCGTTATTTATTGATTGATTTAATGAAATTTTTTTTCTGATAGCAGAAGAGCTCAATGATGAAATTCTATCTAAATAAAAACAGTCATTCTTCTTTAGACTAAATTTAGATGATTTAGATCTTTTTATAACAATAAAATTATATTTTCTTTTTAAATAATCGCCTTGTTTCCAACTATCAAGTTCTAGAAAAGAATCCTCTCCTAAAGCTAATGTATCAATAGGAATATTTTTAGATGACAAAAAATTTAGAGTATCGAAAGTATAGCTGGGGGTGTCTCTATATATTTCATAGTCTATTATTTTTACACTGTTAAAATCATTAAAAGCTAATTTACACATTTCAAGTCTTTGTAAAGGGGTTGCAACCGGAGGCTTGGGTTTCATATAGGGATTTCCAGATGGAACAACATATATTTTTTCAGGAGAAAAATTTAAATTGATTTTTTTGACTATTTCAATATGACCATAATGAATAGGGTCAAAAGTTCCTCCAAAAATTAGATTTTTTATTTTTTTATTCTTCCCAGGTAAATTCATAATTAGAAATCTTTATTTTATCTCCTTTTTTTATCCCTAGATTATTTAATTCGTCGGAAATCTTAGATGACTTTAGTTTATATTGAAATTGAACTAAAGCTTTCCAGTTACTTAAATCCGACCCTTCAGCTAACTGGATAAAATTTCTATCAAGTATTTCATAAAAATCTTGCGTTTTTTTAACTTTATTAATATTTAAATTTCTTAGATTTATAGTTGGTATAAAGGCATCATTTTCAGAGTTATTTACTTCACTCATATTTTTCAGAACAAAAAGTAGTATTTCTTTATTTTTTTCTGAATTTTTATTAGAAAAATAAAAAGGAAGCGTTGAAAGGAAGGGAAATTTTTCTAACAATTTATTGTTAATAATCTTTTTCTCATCTGAATTTACATTTTCGGATTTTGAGATTAAAACTATAAACTTTTTAGTTAAAAGATTTTCATCGAACGAAGAAATAGAATCAAGTAAATTGTCAATCTGTTCAATGATATTTTCTCCATGCTCAACCGTAAGGCAGACAAATTTTGAAAAGTATAAGTGTTTTAAGTAATTAGCACCCAATCCTTTTCCATTATCAATAGACGGCAGTTCAATAATTTTTATATTTGAATAATTGACTTTGGAAATTGCTATTACAGGCTCTCTGGTTGTGTATGGATATGTATTTATTTCAGGTTTTGCATTTGAAAAAGAAGATAAAAAGCTAGACTTGCCAGAATTAGGAAGTCCTAGTAATAACAAATCAGAATTTATTCTATAATCAAGTTCCAAAGAATAGATTTGAGAATGCTGACCAGCTTCAGCCAACAATGGTTCTTTATTTTGAGAAGATACAAAAGAGGTGTTTCCTTTTCCACCAGATCCCCCTAAATATAATTCTATTTCGGATGTTTCATTTAAAATTGAGGCTACTAATGTTTTATTTTCACCTGAAATTTCCCAAACCAAACACCCAATCGGCAAATCTAAAGTTAAATTTTTTCCCTTTGATCCAGATTTCTTTTGTTTAGAGCCATCATTTCCATTTTCAGCAAAAAAACTTTTTTGAAATGAATATTTATTTAAATCTGAAAGATTGGAATTAGCTTTCAATATTATATTTCCACCAGATCCACCATTACCACCATCTGGGCCACCCCTAGAATTATTAGAGTCCCTATTGAAACTTACTGATCCTTTTCCACCATTACCAGGTTTAACTTTTATTATTAATTTATCTATCATATATATGTTTATTTAATAATAATATTTAAATGTGTTGAAATTGTTAATAAAGGAATGGTATTCAAGTTGGATTATTTTTGTTGAAAAAGGTAAATAACTGTTGAAAGAAATTGATTTTCGGTGAAAAGTATTAATTTTGTAAAATAGTTTTCTCTATTTCAGCCTTTAATTGAACATTTTTTGACAACTCTTTTTTAATTTTGTTGACAGAATAAATAATTGTAGAATGGTTTCGGTTTCCCAGCAACTTTCCTGCTTGACCTGTAGAAAAATTAGATTTTTCTACTAATAGATAAGCTGCAAAATGTCTAGCATAGTTGGTTTTTTTATCGTTTTTCCGGCTTTTTAAATCTGCTTCATCTATTCCGAACATATATTTTATTAAACTGAATATTTTTTCTATTGAAATTGTTATATCTTTTATGGTTTCTAATTTATAGTCTTGAATTATGTTTAAAACCATTTCTTCAGAGACGTTTTTATTTAGGAGTTCTGTATGTGCTACTAATGATTTTATGATTCCCTCAATTTCACTAAAAGAATGAAATTTTTTAGAAGAAATAAAGTCAATTAATTTTTCATCATAATTATTAAAATTCTTGTTAAATTTATTTAAAATATATTTTCTTGCAGTTTCTTTATCTGGGGTTTGAATTTTTACAATTAATCCAGACTTTAATATTGATGTTAATCTTGAAGACATATTTATTTTATTTGGGTGGTTATAAGAAGTTACAATTACCTGTTTTTCTGATAATTGGAGCTGATTAATAATATGAATTAAAGATTCTACTGTTTGTTTTTTACCAGAGAAAAAATCAATATCATCTATGATAAATATGTCGCAATCACGATATTTCTTCATTTCACTTAAATTATTATTCTTGATAGATTTCACAAAATCATTTGTATAAGATTCTCCTGTTACAGAAACTATATCTAATCCTTTGACTTTTAATGTTTTGGCTATTGCTTGAATTAGATGTGTTTTTCCTAATCCCCATTCACCATAAATATATAGAGGGTTATACAGAGCCCCTGGGCTTTCACAGACCTTTTTTGCGGCGGCATAAGCTAAATAATTAGAAGATCCAGTTATGAAGTTTTCAAAGTTAAATTTTGGGTTAACCCAGGATCCTTTTATTCTTCCTAATTCTGTTTTTTTTGCTTGTTCTATTTCATTTGTAGTAAGAACATATTTAAGTTTATATTTTTTTCCTATTGTCTGTACTAGTGCTTCTGTAATAGAGTCTTCTAATCTTTTTGTAAGCATTTCAATAGCAAAGATACTTTCAACAGAAACTATTAATTCATCACCATCGATCGTTAGGCCTTTTGTATTTTTAAGCCATGTTTTAAACATGCTTTCTTGGACAACCATTTCTAAATATCCAAGGGCTCCGGACCATATATTTTTTGCACTAAAATTATCCATTTAACTCCTAAGGTTAAAAAAATTAAATATAAATAAATACTTAAGTAGCGATTCTTTGCGACGAAGAAAATTTGAAATATTTCTAAAAATAGAAACAATAATTACCGCATGATCAAAAAATAGCATATAAAAATATTAATAACAGGCTTTTAAAAAATAAAAATATATTATTTTTTGTCTTTTTTTTTAATTTCGTATATTTTTTTTTCACCAATAAGATAAAAAATATTTTTTTGAGACATAAACGCTTATAATTTAATTAATATTTATTTTAAAACTTAATGAAAATAATTTTTTACGGAACAACAGATGAATCTTTAGACGTACTGATAGAGCTGTCTAAAAAAAATGAAATTTTAGGAGTTATATCTAAAAAGTCTCCTACTGTTACAAAACGAAGAAATATTAAAGTTTCTAAAATTTTAGAATTTTCTTCTGATAAATTTCCTGTTTTCCAACCTGAGATTTTAGATAAAACCTTTGAAAAACAAATAAAAGCGTTAAATCCAGATTTAGCAGTTGTGGTTGCTTATGGAAAAATACTGAAAAAGAGTCTAATAGAAATTCCTAAGTATGGAACCATTAATATCCATCCATCATTATTGCCAAAATATAGAGGCCCATCCCCTGTTCAAAATACTATTCTTAATCAAGATAAACAAACAGGTTTTACAATTATACAAATGGATGAAGGTATTGATTCTGGAAATATTCTTTATCAGAGCAAAAAATTTAATCTTTCTTTAAACGAAAAATACTCAGAACTTCTAAAATTATTATTTAATGAATCTTCACAAATTATTAATAAATTTCTTTTAGATTTAGAAAATAAAAAACTAAAACAAGAAATTCAAAATTTAGATGAAGGTTCATATACAAATTTGATAAAAAAAGATTCTGGAAAAATAAATTGGAATGAAGCCTCTTCTAATATTTATGCTAAATTTAGAGCTTTTTATGATTGGCCAAAATTATACTCTTATCATTTAGGAAAGAGATTTATTGTGCATGACTTAGAATTATCAGACATTTCTTCTGAAAAAGCTGGAAAAATTGAAACTATAAATGGCAATATTTTTATTCATACATCTTCAAATATGCTTTGTTTGAAAAAAATTCAATTTGAAGGGAAACAGATAATAGAACCATATGCTTATTTTAATAATTTTGATTTATCTAAAACAATTTTAGAGACTAAATAAGCTCTAATTGTTATCCTTTAAACAAGAAAAAGTTATGACAAAAGATACAAAAAAAATAAATAAACCATCATCAAACGGAAGATTTGGTAAATTTGGGGGCAAGTTTGTACCTGAAACACTAATGTCTTCATTGAAAGAAATTGAAACAGCATTTGAAAAAATTTCTAAAGATGACTCTTTTTGGGATGAATTAATTACTTTACAAAAAGATTTTGTAGGCAGGCCTACTCCAATTTATTTTGCTAAAAATTTATCGAGAAAACTAAATCAAAATATTTGGATTAAAAGAGAAGATTTAGCTCATACAGGAGCTCATAAAATAAATAATGCATTAGGCCAAGCTCTTTTGGCAAAAAGGTTAGGCAAGAAAAGAATAATAGCAGAAACAGGAGCAGGACAACATGGAGTTGCCACAGCTACAGCATGCGCAATGCTAAACCTCGAATGCATTATTTATATGGGTGAAGAAGATATAAAGCGACAGTCTCCAAACGTTTATCGAATAGAAATGCTTGGAGCTAAGGTGGTGCCTGTGATATCAGGCTCAAGAACATTAAAAGATGCTTGTAACGAAGCAATTAGAGATTGGGTAACTAATGTTGAAAGTACATATTACATTATAGGAAGCGCTGTTGGGCCGCATCCTTACCCATATATAGTTAGAGAATTTCAATCAATCATAGGCCAAGAGTCTAGAAAACAAATTCTTGAAAAAACAGGAAAATTACCAGATTATGTTCTTGCTTGTGTAGGAGGAGGCTCAAATGCTATTGGAATTTTTTCTGGATTTATAGAGGATCCAGCAGTCGAGCTAATAGGAATAGAAGCAAGTGGAGAAGGCATTAATACTGAAAAACATGCTGCTACTTTGACTAAAGGAACCCCTGGCATTCTTCATGGATCATTAAGTTATGTTTTACAGGATGATTATGGACAGATACAAGAAGCTCATTCCATATCTGCTGGATTAGATTATCCAGGAGTGGGGCCTGAGCATTCATATTTAAAAGATATTGAGCGTGCTAAATATTTTTCAGCAACTGACGAAATGGCATTAGATGGATTTAAGCTCTTATCAGTTGAAGAAGGGATTATTCCTGCATTAGAACCTGCTCATGCTTTAGGCTTTTTGCTAGATTGGACTAAGAATCTAGAACCTACTAAAGACATATTGTTTTTGTTATCAGGAAGAGGCGATAAAGATATGGAAACAGTTTCTAAAAAAATAGATTCAAAATAAATTTTTTATTATAATCATACAAAAGTTTTATTAGGAAAAAGAAAAATGACCTTAGGTGGACCTCTTCAGGATATCGTTGTTGTAGAGTTTGGAAACTTTGTTGCAGGCCCAACATCAGGGCAACTTTTAACAGACTTGGGAGCTACTGTAATTAAAATAGAACCTCCAGTTGGAGAACCTTGGAGGCACTCCTCTCCAAGCTCTCCCAAAGGAGAAAGCAGACTATTTATTGCTTTAAATAGAGGAAAGAAAAGCGTTTGCATTGATCTAAAAACGATAGAAGGGCAAAAAGTTTGCCATGATATTGTTGCTAAAGCAGATGCCGTAATTTCAAATAACAGAACCTCTACCTCTGAAAAGTTAAAATATGACTGGAATACTTTATCAAAAATTAATCCTAAATTAGTATATGTCGAATCTACAGCATATGGGCCAAAAGGAGAAAAAGCATCAGAGCCGGGGTTTGATCTCATTATGCAAGCATATACAGGAATAATGTCCACAGAAAATAAGGTATATCATGGTTCTCCAAGTGCAGTTAGATCTTCTTCTTACATAGATTATTCAACCGGTTATGCTATGGCCTTAGGAGTTGTTTCTGGTATTTTACAAGCCAAAAGTACAGGTAAGGGAGTTCTTCTTCAGACAAGTTTGCTAGCTCAAGCTTTGTCTATGCAAGCCATGCAAGTTATGAAAGCTGAAAAAGATTTGAGCCCTGCTCAAAAATGGATCAATGAAAAAAAAGAAGATCTTTTTGAAAAAAAAGTTCCTTATGAAGAGATACAAGAAGATTATTCTATTCAAGGAGGCGCTCCTCAAATAGCTCAATATTACAGAGCTTATAAGACTAAAAATGGCGCCCTTGCTCTTGGTTGCCTCGCAATGCACGCGAGAAAAAGGATTGCGTCTTTATTTAATCTAGAAGATGTTAGGTTTGATCAACAAAAAAAGTTTTCTCCTGAAGAAATGCTAAAAATAGGCAAAGACTTTGAACAAAAGATGGAAAATAAATTTTTACAAAAAAATACAGATGATTGGATCGCTTATTTGAGGTCACATGATATTCCTTGTGAGCCAATGCAATTCACCGAAGAACTAGTAGACAATAAACAGGCGATAGAAAACAATTATGTTATAGAGCTTGATCACAAAACAGCAGGCAAAGTAAGATCTAGTGGGCCAATTTTTAATGTTTCCACCGGAAATGCACAGTTAAATACAGCTCCTTTATTAGGAGAAAATACAAAAGAAGTTTTGCTAAATATTGGTTATGATGAGAAACAAATAAAGTCCCTTTATGAGAATAATTTTATTGGCAAAAATCTTTAATATTTCTTAAGAAGGCGTTTTGAGTATATGGATAAACCCATTTTAGGTTTTCGAGAATCATGCCTAAATCTTATGCATTTTCTTTCATCAACCTTGTTGGGATATTTTGTATTTATATGACAACTAAAATAATACCCACAATGAATGGGAATGCATAATATTTTGTTATTAATCTTAGGTCCTGCTTGTTTAGGATTAGAAAATTTCATTATATAAAAAGTTTATTTAATTTTAGTGCTTATAAAATAAACTTCTAGTTTTATGTCCTATTTCTTACTGAAATATACGACCCTGCAACAACTAATATTGTTGCGAAAATAAGCTCAACCCCAGGATCTTCTCCTAAAACTAGCCATGCAAGCATAACTCCAAAAACAGGCTGAGATAGAGAAATGATTGTTATTTTAGATGGTAAATATTTTTTCAATAACCAGGTCTGACCAATAAAACCAAATCCTGCAATAATCACTCCTTGATAAAAAAGAGCAGCTATGAGACTTATTGATATGAAATAATTTTGGCTTTCAAAAAACATAGAAAAAATAAAAAAAGTAATTATTCCTATTAGAGCTTGTGATAATAAAATATTAATTTGACGAATTCCTTGAGCTATTTGAGAAATATAAATTTGCCTTGCCCCTAACAGCATTGCAGACGTGAGCATCATTATATCTCCCCATAAATAATCAGTTTTTGAATTTTGAAGAGACTCCCAAAATAAAACGATTATTCCAGAGTATGCAATTGCCATTCCAAAGACTTTCAGTTTACTTAATTTATCATTTGGAATAAATAAATGGGAAAAAATAGATGACCACAAAGGAAAGGTTGTAATCATTATTACTCCATGCCCTCCTGATGTAAAATTTTGGCCTACATTCATAAAACCAAGCTGAACAGAAAATAACAAACCTACTCCAATAAGGGGTAAAATTTCTTTTTTGCTAATCTCGAATTTCTCTTTATTATAAATAGCCCATAATATAGCTACTATTCCACCTAATAGAAACCGCATCCACCCTAACCTTAAGGGAGGAGCATCTTCTAGGCCAATTTTTATAGAAATAGGATTCCCTGACCATAGAACAGATAAAAAGAATGCTAATGCTATTCCTTTTTTATCTGGACTTACTCTTTTTTCTTTATGATCGGTCAATAAGTTTATAAACTTTAAATTATTTATCGGTTTTATTTTTCAAATCATAATTGTATATTTGTTTAAATATACAAATAAAAGGGGATTTTTTTCTAAAATGAATAAAATAGTAACGTTTGGCGAAATTTTATTAAGATTAACCACTTTAAACAAGGAAAGATTTACACAGTCTAAAAACTTTGAAATTACTTACGCTGGATCGGAATGTAATGTTGCAGTATCTCTTTCTCATTTCGGTATGAATACTTTTTATGTTTCTTCTGTGCCAGATAACCCTATAGGGCAAAGCTGCATTAATACTGTTAGGCAATTTGGAGTTAGTACGGATTACATTGCTAAACAAGGAGAAAGGCTTGCTGTTTATTATTTGGAAAATGGAGCTTCTATGAGGGCTTCAAACATAGTTTATGACAGAACAGGTTCTTCATTTTCTTTAATTACACCGGATCGGTTTGATTGGGATGTTATTTTTGATAATTGTGACCTTTTTCATTACTCTGGCATAACCCCTTCTTTGTCTAAATCTACAAAAGAATTAACTATCTATGCCTTAAAAGAGGCAAAAAAAAGAAATGTGAAAGTTTCTTGTGATCTTAATTATAGATCAAATTTATGGTCACCTGAAGAAGCTCAAGAAACAATGATTCCCTTGATGGAATATACAGACATTTTAATTGGTGGGAAAAAAGACCCTGAAATAATGCTGGGAGAATTTGTGAAAAATGAAGAAGACGAGTCGTATAAAGAGCTTTTAGTAGATATTGCAAAAAAATATGACTTTTCTCAAGTTGGATTATCTTTGAGAGAAAGCTTTTCAGCCGACCATAACGATTGGGCGGGGTTATTTTATAATAAGGAAAAAGTCTATTCTTCAAAGAAATATCAAATTCAAATTGTTGATAGGGTTGGAGCCGGAGATGCATTTACAGCAGGATTAATATATGGATTATATAGCGATATGTCTAATCAAGAAATTGTTGAATTTGGAGTAGCTGCATCAGCCCTTGCTCATACTTTTCAAGGAGATTTTAATTTGGCTACAGTTCAAGAAGTTCAAGATGTAGCATCGGGTGATGTTTCTGGAAGAATTAGAAGATAGTTATTTCTTTTTATAATAGTTTCAATAATGTATTATTTAATTATGAAAAAGAATTTAAAGTATTTATTTTTTCTTCTATTTATTGCATTTCAAACCCAAGGAACTTCTTTGTTATATGCTCAAGGAGAAGGATATTCCCAGTACAAACTGTTTCATGAAGAAAAAATAGAGAACTATTTTGTTTCCATATCTCTTTCTCCAAAAAATCCAGTTGTTGGACAGCAAATATTTTCTATAAATGTAGTTGATAATACAACTAAAGAGGCAGTTGAAAACCTAAAAATACAGGTTTATGCAACTCCCTTATTTAATGATAATAAAAAAAAATCTCCAGCACTTTCATCTGCAGGGATGAAAGGTTATTATCAAGCAATCCTTAGATTAGAAAAACAAGGCAATTGGGTAATGGATTTTGAAATTGATGATGGCAAAAAAGTTTTCATGGTTTCAGAACAGATAGAAATTTTTGAAAGAAACAGGACATTAAATAGTAATAGCTTTTCTTATGGCTTTATAGTTATGCAACTTGTATTTGTATTTGGAATTGGATTTGTATTTATTACTGCAAGAAAAAAAAGAAAAGAATTATTAAATAAATAAATCTATTCTTGCCATATTTTTCCCTTATTGTGAATAATTTCAGGATTTAACGTTGCTCCAATTCCATTTTCTTTTGGTAAATGCATTTCACCGTTTATTATTTTTTCATTAGGCAAAAGAACTTCATGTCTCCATGGTACTTCTTTCACTGCATGTTCAAGGGGAAGCTTTGAAGAAATTGATGAAGTTATGTGAGCAGAAGTTAATAATGAGATAGGGCCTGATGGGCAGTGCATAGAAATTTTTTGCGAGGGATCTTGAATGGATTTTTCTAGATTTATTACTTCTGTTGGACCTCCACAAAATTTCACATCAGGCATAACAATGTCGATTACTTCATTTGTTATCAATCTTCGAAAATTATCAGCTCCATAAGTCATTTCAGCTCCTGCTGTAGCAATTTTAGAATAGTTATTGATTTTTATCATTTCTTTTTCATTTTTTTCAGGGTCAACAGGCTCTTCAAACCAATCAACTCCTCTTTCATAAAGCTCATCATGTAAGTAATAACTTGAATTTAAATCGAACCTTGAATGACAGTCTACAAATAATTTTGTTTTCTTTGAAAGATTATTTTTTATTTCAGAAATTCTTTCTAGCCCTAAAGCTGATTCTTTAGGTATTTTATTTTTTTCCTCAAACGGACTTTTACATTCGTCAAATGGAGCACATTTAATAGTTAAGAACCCATTTTGTTCAAATTCTTTGGCTCTATCTGCAAATGATTCAGGGCTTCTATTAACAGGGCCTTGATCGTTAGGAAGCAGAGATCTGTTGATATTTGCGTATAATTGAACAGTTTCGCTATTTGTATTTTCTAAGCCTGGATTTAATTCATATAAGAATTTATTTAAAGGTAATTCCATTCTTTTAGACATTAAATCTAAAAAGGCAGATCTTATACCACTTACCGCAGTAGCTGTAGATAAATTTCTAGATGCAATATTTTCATTATCAATAAGTGCAAGAAGTTCACTTTCTGAAAATATTTTTTCTCCTCTAAGCCTATTTGATAAATTAGAAATAATTTTTGTTACCGGAGAGTTTAATTGCGTGTCAGTAATTTCTGAAATTCCTGAAATATTATCATCAGTAACAAATTCCATAAATTTCCATTCAGTATTTCCTCTGACATGAACGGAAAAAAAATTTAGTTGATTAATTTTAATCCAACTACTTTTCATATTAATAACCTTTGCTTAAATCGCATTTATGTAATAAATTTTTCCCGTTTATAAATCTTCTCAAATTTTCAATAAATATCTTTCTTCTGCCTTCGTACATTTCGGGAGATAAGGCTGATGCATGTTGAGAAATAATTGCGTTTTCAACATCCCATAATGGAGAAGACTTAGGAAGCGGCTCAATTTTAGTAGCATCAATGCCGGCTCCAGCTAAATGACCTGAATTTAGAGCCTCGTATAGATCATCTTCATTAATGATGCCTCCTCTAGAAATTATTACTGCATAGCTGTTTTTTGGCATAAGCATTAAATTTTCTTTTTTAATGAAGTTTTCTGTTTCTTTAATTAATGGAGATGCGATTATTAACCAGTTTGAAATTTTTAAAATTTTATTTAAATCATTTGGATGGCTTACGCTTTTTTCTATTCCTGTTTTTATATTACTTATGGGGTCTATAGCGAAAATATTCATTTCAAAAGCACTTAGTTTTTTTGCGATTGATTGTCCTAATTTTCCATACCCATAAATGCAAACGTTACCACCTTTTAATTCAACTATTTTTGAATTCCATTGATCAACATCCCATTTTTTATTGGATTGATCTTCAAATAACCTTTTGAAAGAATGCGCTAATCCAACCATTGTTCCTACAACATGTTCTGCCATTGGCGTTACGTGTGCTAAAGGCGCGTTTGTAATAATAGTTTTGGTACTAAGTGATTTAGCGTTATTGATTATTTTATCTATACCTGTGCCAGGGCACGCAATCCATTGAAGATGGGATCCATTTTCGATTAATTTTTCTGAAGGAAAGCCAAAAAAAACATCTGCATTTTGAATGTGAATCAATTGATTTTTTTCATCAAAAGCTTTTATAAAATTTGCTTCGGGAAATAAGTCCTGTAGTAAATCTGGAAAGTTTTCACCTAAATGATCACTACCGATTATAATGTTCACTGTTTTTCCCATGCTAAAACAGGGTTTCTAGCTGCTTGAGCTTCGTCCAATCTTTCGACAGGAAGATTAATAGGTGCATTAGTAATTTCTTTAGGGTTAGTTTTAGATAGTTCGCTTATTTTAATCATTGAACTGATAAATTTATCAATTGTTTCTTTCGATTCGCTTTCGGTTGGTTCGATCATCAATGCCTCTTCGACAATTAATGGAAAGTACATTGTTGGAGCATGAAACCCTTCATCGAGTAATTTTTTTGCTATATCTATAGCTTTTACGCCATCTTCTTTTTGCTTTGAAGCAGACAATACGGTTTCATGCATGCATCTTCTAGAGGAAGTTAGTTCATAATGGTTTTTTAAACGCTCTTGAATGTAGTTTGCATTAATTATTGCGTTTTCAGAAATCTCTCTTAAGCCTTCTGCTCCTAATGATCTTATATATGCATAAGCTCTAACTAAAATCCCAAATGAACCGTAAAAACCATTAAGCCTTCCTACAGAAAATTCAGGTTTATATTGTATGTATTTCTTTCCATCTTTTTTTATGTGCGGATAAGGTAAATATTTTTCTAAAAACTTTGCAACCATTACAGGTCCAGATCCTGGGCCTCCTCCTCCATGAGGAGTCGAAAATGTTTTATGTAAGTTTGAATGGCATATATCTACACCTAATTCTCCAAATTTAGTAATACCAAGCAATGCGTTTAAATTTGCTCCGTCTGCATACACCAGGCCACCATTATCATGAATAATTTTAGTTATTTCTAAAATGTTTGGTTCAAATAAGCCTAATGTAGACGGAAGTGTCAACATTAGCACTGATACGTTTTCATTTACATTGGCTTTTAGGTCTTCTAAGTCAATGTCTCCTTCTTTAGTTGTCTTGATTGTTACTGCTTCTAAACCTGCCATTGAAGCAGAAGCAGGGTTGGTTCCATGTGCTGAGTCTGGAATAAGGGCGATATTTCTGTTTTCTTGTTTATTTTGAAGGTGATATTCTCTAGCGATAAGAAGGCCTGCATATTCACCTTGCGCCCCAGCTAATGGAGCCAATGAAACAGCGGGTAGCCCTGTAATTTCTCCTAATTCGTTTTGTAGATCATGCATAATCTCTAGATTTCCTTGTATGTTTTCATCTAATTGATTTGGATGAGATGATGCGAATCCATTTATACCAGAAATATGTTCGTTAATCTTAGGATTGTATTTCATCGTACAAGATCCTAGTGGATAAAAGTTAGTATCAATTGAATAATTTAGTGAGGAAAGGTTCGTAAAATATCTGATTAAATCTAATTGAGCGACTTCTGGCAATTTGATATCTTTTCTAAGAAACTTAGAATCAGGCAATTTAGATTCTGGGACACCTACTTTTGGAAGACTAATAGCCTTTCTTCCTTTTTTTGATTGATTCATCAAAAGAGGTTGTTCTTTATTAATCAATGTTTTCTCCTAATATTTGGATAGTTTTACTTATTATTTCAGGTGTATTTAATTCTGTTACAGCAAACATTATTTTTTTAGAATCTTTGTCTGAAACATCTAAGCCCCCTTCGATATTATTCTTAGATAAAATGTTATTGACTTTAGTTATGTCCATTTTAGTTTCTACAATGAATTCATTGAAAAAATTATTTGAAAGAAGCCTAAAGTTATCCATTTTGTCTAATTCTGCAGCAAAATAGTGGGCTCTATGATAACAGGTTTCCGCAATACTTTTTATTCCGTTGGGACCCATAGTAGCAAGGTAGACCGCTACCATTAAACCTATTAGTTGTGTGCTTGTACAAATATTTGATGTGGCACTTTCCCTTCTTATATGTTGTTCTCTTGTTTGAAGAGTAAGGGCGTATGATATTTTATTATTTTTATCAACAGTTTGACCAATTATTCTACCTGGCAACTGTCTAATGAATTCTTTTTTGCAAGTCAAAAGACCAATAAATGGCCCTCCAAATGACACAGGAACGCCCAATGGTTGCCCTTCTGCAGTTGCAATGTCAACATTTAATTGACCAGGAGGTTTCAGTAGACCCAAAGAAATAGGATATGTGTGTTGAACGATTAATCCATTTTTGGCATGTATTTCATTAGCTAATTTTTCAACGTCTTCAATTTCTCCATATTGATTTGGAGATTGAACAAGAAGACACCCATATTCAGATGAATCATTTTCATGAATAATATCATCGTAGCTAATCATTGTTATGTTTTGCCACTTGGAATAAGCTTTGATTACTTCAAGAGACTTATCTGAAATGCTGTTATGAATAACAATAGTATTGTTACGTTTAATTCTGCAAGCCATTAGAGCAGCTTCTGCTAGCGCTGTGGGGCCGTCATACATTCCTGCGTTACAAACTTCCATATCAAAAAGCTGAGCAATCATAGATTGAAATTCAAACCCAACCTGTAGTGTTCCTTGTGATGCCTCTGGTTGATATGGAGTATAAGAGGTTAAAAATTCTCCTCTTTGAATCATTGACTTCACTGTTGAAGGGATGTAATGATTGTATGCGCCTCCTCCCATATAGCTAGATACAGCTTTTGAGGCAAAATTATTATTTGCCATTAGCTCAAAAAATTCTACTAATTCTTGTTCAGACAATGCTTCTTTAAGGTCCAAAGAAGGAAAAAGCTTTTTTACAGGGACATCATTCAATAAATCTTTAAAAGTTTTTGCCCCTATTGTTTCAAGCATTTCTTTCTGATCTGAATCTGTACTAGGTATATATGGAGAATTTTTCATTATATTATTTTTTCATATTCCTCAGAGTCTAATAATTCATCTAAGTCTTTTTTATCGTTTATCTCAAGTTTTATAATCCATCCTTTATCGTAGCAGTCTTCATTTACAAACTCTGGATTATTTAATAGTGCTTCGTTTATTTCAATAACCTTTCCTGATATAGGAATGTATAGATCTGAGACAGCTTTTACAGATTCAATCTCTCCAAATTTATCAAATTGATTTAGATTTTTGTCAATTGAATTAACGTCAACATAAACAATGTCCCCTAATGATTCAGCTGCGTGTAAGGTTATTCCAACAGTAGCTACATTGTCATTGATTTCTACCCACTCATGATCTTTAGAGTATTTTAGATTTTTAGGGATTTCACTCATTTTCTTTTTCTCCTATAAAACGGAAGCTTTACTATTTTCGCCTCTAGAAATTTTTCTCTTACTTTTATTTTAACCGTATTTTGAATATTATTGTAATCTTTTTCTATTTTTCCTATAGCTATTGCACTTTTAATTCTAGGTGAATGTGTCCCAGAAGTAATGTATCCAATTATTTTGTTATCTATATATATCTCATTTCCTTCTCTGGCTATGCCTCTATCAAGCATTACTAGTCCTGCTAATGATTCTGTTCCATTTTTTATATCTTCACCGTTTATATAATCATGATTTATATAATGTTTACTTTTTGATTCTAGCAATCTGCTTAAACCTATATCGATTGGATTTGAATCTTTGTTTATTTCATGGCCGTATAAATGTAGTCCAGCTTCTATTCTTAACAAGTCTCTTGCACCCAAGCCGCATGCCTCAATTTTATTTTCAATAAGAAGATCCCAAATATTTTCAGCATCATTGTTATCGCAGATTATTTCAACACCATCTTCTCCTGTGTAACCAGTTCTTGCTGCAAAAATCGAATATTTTTGCAATTTTATTTCTTTGTATTTGTACCTGCCAAGATCTTTAATTGAATTATTTGAAAGAAAGTTTATTTTATCAAGTGCTTCTGGACCTTGAACTGCAATCATTGATGTATATGAAGTTGTATTATTTATAGTTACACCATCATTTACTTTTGTAATCCACTCTAAATCTTCATCTGTATTTGAAGCGTTTATAACTAGTAAATATTTATCCTCAGAAATTTTATATATGATTAAGTCATCTAAGATTTCTTTTTTTTCGTTAATTAGTAAAGTGTATTTTGCACTTCCAATTTGCAGTGAATTTACATCTATGGGCAATATTTTTTCGATAAAACTTTTTGCATTTTTACCTGAGACCTCTACTCTACCCATATGAGAAACATCAAACATGCCGCACGACTCCCTAACAAAGGAAGACTCCTTAATAATTCCCGCGGGGTAGTTTATAGGCATCTCCCAACCAGCAAAATCTACAAGCTTTGCATCTAAGTTTTTATGCCTGGAGTTTAAAATTGTTTTTTTCATTTATCTAATTCCTCTCCTACTATGATATTTTGTTTATATATACTGGGCAATTCAAATCTTTGAGGAAATTCATCTAAAAGAGGAATCATTTTTATGAAATCCTGATTTATTTCTCCTTCATTAAGAGAAATTGAGCTATCAAAATTAGAATCTAATCTAACAAAATAATTACCCATCCCATTAGGCTTTATAAGCTGATTGATGGCATATCTATTTTTTATTATTTCTTCTCGATTAAGCCTCAGATTTGATAAATGCACCAAGCTTTCTCCAAGACCAAGATTGTATAGAAATTGCCTTTGACTTGAAATAAAAAGATTAGAAAAACCTATTTTCTCAAATTCTTTGTTTAGATCTTCCATATCTACTTGAAATGTTATATCAGAAAGTCCTGGTTGATGAAAATATTCATCTTCAAAATTATGATTATTTATTACACTCATAAAAGAATTTTTTTTACCATTATAAAATAAATCTTTTTCCTTCATTCCGTAATCAATACTTAAGATGTACCCCTTATCCAAAACAGATATAAATTTATTGACCATTTGATGTTTTTTACACATAATTTCACCCTGAATATTATCTAGATTATAAGCAATATCACTTAATCTTTTTTCTATACAATCGTCTGATGGTTTATCTAGAATTTCTGAAAATTTATTATTGTTTATCTCTACATATTTTTCAAATACATTTCCGCCTTTTACGTAAAATAAGTGATGCGGAAGTGCATCAAAAAGTTCATTTGATAAAATTATTCCGTTTGATTTATCGAGATTCTTCAAATCATTAATTACTGGAAAAATTGAATTTGATTCAGTTATATCTATTGCAACATATTTGTAATTTTTTTGACCAATTGCCTTTAATCCATTTGTAATGTCATATGCTAAAGTTCCATTTCCAGCTCCAAATTCAAAAATTGTTATTTCATCTGTTTGTTTGAAAGAACTTAGTAATTTATCTAAAAATATAGAAATTAAATATCCAAATAGTGGGTGAGAAAGAGGAGCTGTTGCAAAGTCTTTGAAGTATGCATTTCTTAAATTTCTTGTATAAGTGTAATAGCCATTATCGCCATATAAGCAGGCAGTAATGAAATCTTTAGATGAGATTTTTCCTTTTTCAGATATTAAATCTTTGAGATATTCTTCTAAATTATTGATTCTAGTCCCTTTTATTTATGGGTATGTACTCTTTAGATCTTTCACCTGTATATTGCAAGAGAGGTCGGATTAGAATATTGTGTCTCATTTGCTCCAATATTTGAATTGTCCAACCTGGAATTCTTCCTACAGCAAAAATAGGAACAAATAAGTCTTGAGGTATTCCTATTAGGTAATAAACAGCTCCGGCAAAGAAATCAACATTTGCATGAATTCCTCTTCGTGCATAAGGTGTCATGGCTTCTTGAACTGCGAGTAAAATTTCATACCAAGCTGTCTCACCTTTTTCTTCGCTTAATCTTTTTACACCTTCTTTTAAGTGTTTAGCTCTTGGGTCTGCAGCTTTATATACTCTGTGACCAAATCCCATTACTCTTTCTCTATTAGCTAGAAGATTTTTAACGTGGGCGGCTGCATTTTCAGGGGTTCCGACATCTTTAGCAAGCTCCATGACTCCTTCAGCAGCTCCTCCATGTGATGGACCGGACAAAGCAGCAATTCCAGCTGTTATAGATCCATAAAAGTCTGCATTAGTTCCTGTAACTACTCGAGTAGTAAATGCTGATGCATTGCATCCATGATCTGCATGAACAACAAAGTCAGTATCCATTAATTTTGCAGTGTCTTCACTTGGCTCTTCACCTTCAAGCATGTACAAAAAATTTGCAGCATGAGGCAATGTTTTTGAGGATTCTATGGGATCTAGCCCTTTTCTCATTCGATTATGAGCCATAACTATAATTGGAACCTGTGATGTTAGCCTGATTCCTTTTCTTATAATGGCATCTTCTGAAAAATCATCTCTGTCTTCATCAAATGAAGATAGAGTAGAAATAGTAGTACGAAGAACATCCATAGGATGAGAATCTTTAACTATGTCTATAACATCATATGCTTGTTGAGGAAGGGTTCTCGCACTCTTTAGCGAAACGTCAAATTCGTCCAATTGCTTTTGATTAGGTAATTCGCCATACATAAGCAAGTATGAGGTTTCTTCAAAATTAGAATTTTCTGCAAGGTCATGTATGTTATATCCACTATATTCTAAAACACCTTCTTTTCCATCAATAAAAGTAGTGTTTGTTCGGTCAAGATATACACCTTGAAGGCCTCTATTTAGTGAAACTTCTTTTTCAGCCATTTTATTCCTCTTTAAATCAAATAAATTGGTTTTTTCAAATTTGATTCTATAATCTTATTTATTTATATGATAGCTAAAAATTGATAAAAATATAATCTATTTTATAAGGATAGTAATTTTTCAATAAATTCATCATGAGAAAGCGACCCTAAATCTCCAAGCTTTCTTGTTCTAACTGACAAAGAATTTGATTCCATTTCTTTATCTCCTATTATTATCATTGCAGGAATTTTTTTTAATTCGCTATTTCTGATTTTTTGCCCCAGTCTTTCATTTGAATCATCAACTTTAACTCTAAACTTTTTTTCTAAAAGAATATTTAGGACTTTTTGTGAGTACTCATGATGCTTATCAGAGATCGGAATAATATTAATTTGATTTGGAGCAAGCCAAAATGGCAGATCTCCTCCTGTGTGCTCTAAAAGAATCCCTATAAATCTTTCTATTGATCCAAGCATAGCTCTATGAATAACTACAGGCTTCTCTTTTTCTCCATCGCTATTTATAAAATCTAGATTAAATCTCTCCGGTAAAGAGAAATCCATTTGAGCTGTACCAAGCTGCCATTCTCTACCCATAACATCTGGTATAAATATATCAATTTTTGGTCCATAAAAAGCACCTTCTCCTTCTACCTCTTCAAAGTCTGAGTCAAATTCTTTTATTACCTTTCTGAGTTGCTCTTCAGCTAAATCCCACATTTCGTCACTTCCAGCCCTTTTTTCAGGACGTAGAGATAATGTCATCCTTGGGTCATTAAACCCAAAAGCAGAATAACTTTCTTTTAGCATCTCTAAGAATTTTTTAACTTCATTACCTGCTTCTTTTTGATCACAAAAAATATGAGCATCATCTTGAGAGAAAGACCTAACTCTAGTTAATCCGTGAGTCACCCCTGATCTTTCGTACCTATGTAATCTTCCAAAGTCGGCAAATCTTAGCGGGAGGTCTCTGTAAGACCTTAAAGTTGATTTATAAATAACAGCATGGGCAGGACAATTCATGGGCTTTACCCCTACCTCGTTCTCATCAATTTCCATCATATACATGTTGTCTAGGTAGAAATCATAATGTCCTGATGTTTTCCATAAATCAGTTGAAAATAATTGAGGTGTTATAACTTCTTCGTAATCATACTTTTCGTAAAGTTCTCTTACAAATTCAATTAGCTTATTGTATATAAATGCTCCATTTGGTAAAAAAAATGGATTTGCAGGGCTTATTGGGTCTAAAAAAAAGAGGTCTAAGGATGTTCCTAATTTTCTATGATCACTTTCAATGGCTTTTTCTCTTTTATCAAGGTAGTCTTTTTGTGATTCTTCATTTTCCCATGCAGTTCCATATATTCTTTGGAGCATAATATTGTTTTCATCGCCTCTCCAGTATGCTCCAGCTGTAGATAATAGTTTGAATGCTTTTATCTCTCCTGTATTTTCTACATGGCCACCCTTACATAGGTCTTTAAACTTTCCATCTGAGTGGCTATATTCAGTAATTATTTCATCTTCTGGCATTGAGTTTATAATTTCTAATTTGTAAGGATTGTCTTTATATATTTCTAATGCTTCTTTTTTAGAAAGTTGCTTTCCTTTAAATTTGGTGTTTCTTTTTACAGACCTTCTCATTTCTCTTTCTATCGAAGCAAGATCTTGAGGAGAAAAAGTAATATCAATATCAAAGTCATAATAAAACCCGTCTGCAATTGGAGGGCCTAATGTCAATTTTGCTTCCGGGTGTATTTTTTGTACAGCTTCGGCGAGTAGATGTGCAGCTGAATGCCTTAAATGATTCCTGTATTCTTCAATATTTTCTATATTTTTTTTCATTTATTTGTATCTTGGAACATTGTGTTTATTTAAAATATTATCAAGTTCATTTATTAGGTTTTTTGAAGGAGTTTTTGATGGAGGCCTAGGTGGGCCTGCTTTTAATCCAACTAATTCCATTGCTACTTTTATGAATGGGCCTTCTCCACCTGTTTCTTTAACCACTTTCCCAACCCATTTCATCCAATCAGATTTAAATCCTGATAAAAGATCTTTAGTTTTTTCATAATTTTTATCAATCATTGAATCCCATATTGATTTAGGGTATTCTGGCCAAAAGCTACTTAGGTGAGTAATAAAACCTGTAGCCCCATAAATATTGCTAAGAATATGATTGCCCGAGTTATCAATCATTGAAACTTTTTTAGAATATCTTTCAAGTCCTTGTTTAAATAATTGAATGTCTTCGTGACTCCATTTGATTGAATTGACGTTAGGTATTTCGACTAACTGATCCAGCAAGTCAAAATCCATAATAAATCCATCCCACCAAGTATGATATATCATTAGATTGACGTCACTCTCGTTTGAAACGTTTTTAAATAATTCAAAAACATCGTTTTTTGAAGGCATGTAATAATATGTTGGACCTAATTGACATCCATATATCCCGGCATCCGAGGCAGATGATGCCATTCTATTAATTTCTCTCCAATCTGTATGCTGAATAGATGTAAGAATAGGAACTCGGTTATCAGCTGTATCTACAGCAATTTTCATAAGTTCAATTCTTTCATTTACATTTAATGCAGGATGCTCCCCTCCAGCACCACCTATTAGTAAGGTGGAGTTTCCATTTGTAAGCCCTTTTTTGATCATAAAGTTTAGATTTGTTTCAAAGGCAGCGTAATCTACAGAGAAGTCTTCTTTGAAAGGGGTTGCAACTGCAACCATTGGTCCAACTATTTTTTTATCTAGTGAAGTCATGATTTATCCTTAATGCTATTAAATTTGTGTTAAGAGGTTAAATGTAAGTTTCATTTGACTTATTGTTAATAAGTTCAGTGCAATCACAATCAATGCATCTGCAAGGATTGCATTTACAATATTTATTTTCACAACGATCATTTTCCATAAATTATATTCTATTACCTTATTTATAAAAAAACATTATTTTATTTAGATTTAACTTTTAGAAGAATGGCCATTAATAATAAAACTAAGATTACTATTAGACCTGGAATAATATAAGAGAATTGTATCTCAGTAAAAAAAATCAAATAAATTGTTACCAAAAGTAAACTGGAAAAACTAATGAAAAGATTGATTTTATATAAATTCATTTTATTATTTTCTTATATCTTTTGACATCATTATATAAACATTTCATAATAGCCTCAGAGTAAATTATTGGACAAAATATCATTTACAATAAATTCTGCGTCTTCTGCTACACCAATAAATTGAGCAGATTTTGATGAATGCATCCATTGAAGACCCATAAAATAAAAACCTAAGAAATTAGTTATTCCTCTTCTTTGCATGGGGTGATTATTGCTATCAGTAATATCAAGATCTATCCAATCATAGTTGTATCTAAATCCAGTTGACCAAATAATACTGTCATCATTATTTAATTTCAGATTTTTAGTTGAGGAGAAACTATTTGAATTAATTCTTTTATCAGGTTCTAATTTTTCATATTTATTTTCAACTTTGTTGTTTTTTATGTACATATCTACATCTTTAGACCAATTTAAAGCGTATTTATCTGAAAACTTAATATTTTCAAATAAATCATTATTTATAACGAGATTATTTTTTTCACATTCTCTAATTGTTCCACATAAATTTAATCCAGATTCTTCTAGATCTAAAAGATTGATATCGTGACCACCTTTGCTTCCAGATGTGTGAGCACTACATTTCCATCTATCTTCAAAAGGTACTTCATCAACAGTTTTGTCGAATAATCCCATTTCATTATTCCACCATGAAGAATCCTTACCCCTGTATCTTCTTGGCCTTCTTCCGCATCTACTAACAGCTAGCCAAACCTCTTTTCCCGAATCCAGTAAATCTTCAGCAATTTGAGCTCCAGATTGACCAGAACCAACAACCACAACCTTGCCTTTTTTTAATTGAGAAGAATTTTTATACTCAGAAGAATGAATTTGAAATATTTCACTATTTAGATTAGAGCTTATTTTAGGTTTATGAGCTTCACCAAAGGCACCACTTGCTACAACAACTACATTGCAATTGATTATTTGCTTAGATGTTATTACTTTATATTTATTATTTATTTTAGAAATATTTTCTACTTTTTCCTTTTCATGAATTTTGGGTCCTATAAATTCAGCAAATGACTGAATGTATTTTATAACTTCTTTTTTATTTAAAAATCCATCTGGATTCTCAAATGGAAAATTATTAGAATCAATATCAAATTCAGGAATCTTCATTGCCCAGTTGGGGTTTACTAAATGGAAATTATCCCATCTTTCATTTATCCAACTATTTCCTACAACACCTTTTTCAATAATAATATGCTTTATATTTTTTTTAGTAAGAAAGTAACTGATGCATAATCCTGCAATTCCAGCACCTATTATTACTATTGAAATATCATTTGTTTTTTTTAAAGAATGCATTTATAGATAATATGAATTTAATGATTGATAATTTTAAGATTATTTTGATCCTTAAATCTTTCCTTCATTATTTTTATAGCTTGATCATAATTATCAATAAGAATAGCATTTCGTTCGTTCATTATTGCAGCTTCACCTGTTGTTCCCGCTCCTGCAAAAAAATCTAAAACAGTATCTTTTTTATTTGAATGTACTTTTATTATTCTATTCATAATTGCTATCGGTTTTTGAGTAGGGTAACCCGTTTTTTCTTTACTATTTGGGCTTACTATAGTGTGCCACCAAGAATCTGTTGGAGTTTTTCCTTTAGCAGCTTTTTCTGGACCTACTAGATTGGGTGCCAAGTATGGAATTCTATCTATATCTTCGTAATTAAAAGTATAATTTTTTGGATCCATTGCATACCATAAGATATTGTCATGTTTTGCTGACCATTTGCTTTTACTTCTAGCTCCATAGTCATAAGACCAAATAATTTCATTTATAAAAGAATCTCTTCCAAAAATCTCATCACACATTATTTTTGCATAATGGATTTCTCTGTAATCAAGATGCAAGAAAAAGCTACCATTTGGTTTAAGGATTCTTTTTGCTTCTTTAATTCTTGCTTTTAGGAATTCAATATAATCATCAAAAATATCAGAATAACTTTGTTTTCCTATTATTTCAGTTTTATAAGATTGTCCCTTAAAACCAATTCTATCTCCATCATCAGATCGTGTGGTTTTTATCTGAGTCCTTGATTGTACTTTACCTGTGTTAAATGGAGGGTCTATATAAATTAAATCAATTGAATTAGCTTTGATTTCTTTAAGGATTTTTAGATTATCACCTAGGTGAAGTTCGATATTATTATCTGCCATACGATTTAATTATTACACTGAAATGATAGCACAAAAGATAATAATTTAAACTATATCTAAAGCAGTTTGCAAATTGCTAATCCCATTATGGCGCCAGTGATTATTGCAAAGGCATAAGATGTTAAATTTAATTTTGCGAGCTTATTTAAGTAATCCATATTTTTTATATTATTTGTTTTTTCGTTTTTGTTTTAGATTTTCAGAGTAAAGAGTTAAAATAAAAATTCCAATACCTATTATTATCCCTATAAAATATCCTAGTCCGAGCCATAAACCAAAAAAGCTTCCAATCACAATCCCGTAAATAATTGCTAATACATATATTCTATATTTCATAATTATTTATTTTTTCTAGCTTCAACAAAACTCTTTATAAAAATCAAGATAGAGAATGAACATGTGGCAATCATTATTACAAGCCTTAATAGCCCAACTCCTCCTTCATCTAAAGATTTTGGAAGCCTTGTGCCTATAAGGGAGAATAGGATTAGAATGGTTAGCACTATAGCAACATGTGCAAAAATTAAGTTTAGTTTTTGATTTCTTCTCGAAAGTAAATAACAAATAAAAATAAGAACACCAAATACTGAAGGTATAAGTGCTGTAGGGGAAGAAACATCTATAAATCCCCAAATTCCCATTAGTACAAGCGAAACAGAATTGATAATGTTAGCTGTTTTTGTATTCATAAATACTCCTATAGTTAATTCTATATCATTTATTCTTTAAAAAAATCTCTATCTTTATTTATTTTCTATACATAATTTTCCAATGTCATTAAGTGCATTCCACTGATTAATATTCATTGAAATATTCGGAGCACTTATTAAAGGAAATGGAGATTTGTTAAACTCAAGTTCTATACTATATCCTGAAAATTTTTCATGTAAACTTTGAATTTTTATATTACCTAATTCTTTAGAAAGTGAATTTATTTCAGAGCTTTTAGTGATTTTATTTCCTAGTGCATTTCCTTTGTCATTAAATTTCCATTCTATAGATTTAATCTTACCGAATACAGGGAATGATTTTTTTCTGATTGATTTCACTTCAATATAATCTGTTTTATTTTCTGAGGTTTTGAAAGGAATTGCGAAATAAATCCACCATCTAGGGGGATCATTTTTGCTCCCCCATTTTTTTATAATATTTATATATTTAATTAAATAATCTGAGTTGATGTTTATAATACCCAAACTAGTTCTATGCCAAGGGTTAAATAACTTTTCTTCAACAATGCCTCTTTCAGCTAGATCACAATTTATGCCGATATCAAGTAATTTTTTTTGAAGTTTGTCTCTAGTTTTATCTCTAAAAATTTGTTTTATATTCATTTTCTCGAGAATTTTCCTGTCTGAATTTCATTAGATAAAAAATTAAGTTTATTAATGCAGATAGTACATTATTTTTTTAAAAAACTACAATATTTTATGACTTGAAAGATTCTAATATCTTTTGGCATAATCAACATACTGGGTTTTTTCAATGGAAGATATTACAAGTTTTTGTTTATAAGAGCACTTTTTATCAATGTATTCACTTTTAGATTCTTTAATAGATACTTTTATATCTTCGTGATCAACCCCACCTAAAAATGCTTCATGAATTACCCTTCCATCAAAAGGAGTGTTTGTCTTTAATCCCAAAAGATGAATAATAGTAGGAGTTAAATCAATGTTACCTGTGGGTGTTGAACACACTAATCCTTTCTTAAAATCTGGACCAAATACACCAAATATATTATTCATTTCATGCTTACTAATTGATCCATGTTGTCCTAAATTTATATCTCCACCAGAGCTATAAGCCATACCTTTGTAACCAGCCGAGTTTTTTTCAGAACTCCATTGAAAAGACATAGTAATATCAGGACAACGTGCCCCTTCAATTCCAATCAATTTAGCGGGTAGTAATCCTTTTATTTTTCCTGTTTTTTTAGAATAAAACATAGGTCCACACCAATCAAATTGCATTAAAGCTCCTGCTAATTCTGTAGCGAGTTTATTATCTGAATTTTCTACATAAAAAAGGACACTCCCACCATTTTCTGCTATGAGTACTTTATTGTCATTTTCATTTTCTAATAAACCAATTTTAATTAATTCTTTTCTTACATTAACCACTTTTTTAATAGTTGAATATCCATGATCAGAAATTACGATTACATTTGTATCTTTTGAATTTTTTATATTACGTATTTTTTTAATTAAATCTCCAAAATATTTATCTGCAGATTTAATGGCTTGAGTTCCAAGCTCATATCCTACTCCATCAGCATGATGTGACTTATCTGGTTCTGAAAACCAAATTAATCCTACTTCAGGATTTATTTCAGGGATAAAGTATTGAGTCATTAGATCTACGCAATACTTTAATCTTTTCTCATTTGGAAGAGTTTCTTGTGGCCATTCTCCAAATATTGATTGTAATTTTTTTTCTAATGAATTTGGAAGAGTGAAATCTGGATTAACAACTGACCCTCCATTATGATTTGCATTTGGATTTTGCAAAAATGAATTTCCAGAGGTTCCTGCTCCAACAGCTATAAAGCGTTCTCCAAATTTACTTAATATATCTCCTAGATTTTCAACAAATAAGACTTCGCCCAATTTATCGCGCACATTTTCAAGCATAGGCTCCATGACAGAAAAAACTAAATTTTTATCATAGTCTCTCATCACAACACTATTTGCTGCAATGCCATGAGACCCAGGGTATCTTCCCGTAAACATTGATGTCGAATTTATTCTTGTAACAGAAGGGTATACAGCATGGTGATTTGTAAAAGTCACCCCTTCTTTTAAATACCCTTGTAAATTTGGCATTAAATCTTCATTTATTTGACTTGGTTGTAAACCATCAAATGATACCACTAATAACTTCATATAGAAATTATGAATCAATCAGAGTTATTTTTCAAATAGATATATAGTTAGTGAAATTTGTTTTTAAATGAAATCTATAGTGACGGATAATTATTTACCTCTTATCATTTGTAGAGTTGAGAAGAAAAGGGTAATCATAATACCCATAATAGCTAATCCTGTGGGAGTCGCAATTTCACCAAGTGGTAGATTCGAAGTATCTAATCCAGGTATAAGCTTTCTTAGCCTATCTCCTTCGTAAACAAATAAATTTTCAACTCTGCAATTAGATATAACTTCAACTTCAAGTGATGAAGGTGGCCTTAAGTTTGGAACATCTTCTAGAATAGGATGATATCCGTTATATGATCCTGGTAATGAAAATTCAGCAATTGCATTAGCTGCTATTGAATCTTTTTCAATAGGGCCTTCTATCATATAACCAAACACGTTAATGTACTCTCTTATCATACATGCTCTTTGGCTGTCTGAAGGTTGAGATAAATAATCAGGGTCGCTATATGCTCCATATTTTAATAATGCTTTTAGTCCGCCTTTTCCTTGTGTGGCTGACCTAATTTGTGACTCACAGTTTTCTAGTGCAATTGTTTCTTTCGAACTTGGTCTTTGTGTAGGCTCCCATATTAAATTAGATATATAAGAAGTTCTTATATAGTTTTCTGTTTCTCCTTTTTCTCTAGCCAAATTAGCAATCATACAATCTTCAGCAATTGAACCTCTAGCCAAATCAACTAACTCTATCCTAAGACTCTGTAAAGGATCTCCATCGATGATAGATGATAATTTATTTGATTCCCCAATATCAGGATTATTACTTATTATTGTTTGCCTGAAATCTGCAGCAGCTCCAGTAAAATCTACATTTGATTGGGAAAATAATCCACTTTCAAAAAGAGGTTCATAGTCATAGTCACTATTGTAAAAATTATCGATCCATTCAAATTCTTGCTTATTTTCCAAACATCCAAAAACAGAATCTAATTCTATGTCTGTAAAATCTCTACCTAATGGTTTTTGGGAATTAACTCCTAAGCCACTATAAAATATATTCCACATGATGGTATCTGCAGATTCTTCAGCATTTCTTACTAAATCATCTCCGTAACCTGAGTTTTCAAAGCCATCTGTTATACATTCCACAAGTCTGTCATATTTAGCATCTGCATCAAGTCCTCTAGACCATGAAAATTCTATCTCTTCTATAAAGTGAGTGTATTGGCTTAGGTATGCTGGGACATAAGTTAGAGTTTCTGGATCAACTTCAAACTCAACTGCACAATCAACTATTGAATTATATTGTTCTTCTCCGAGAGGCCTATTAGTATATTCTGTAGGATCTTGAGCTTCAACAAATCCTTTTAGCATCCAGTCATATAATTCATTACCATATCGTTCTTCTATATCTCCATAGTCTTCAAATTTTCCAATAATACAATCTCTGAATTCTGGTTGAACCAATCTAGCAAATACAGCTTCTAAATTTGGTCCTTCAGTAATTGATGCTTGATAGTCTCTTAGCCAATCCAAATCTTGATTACATCCTATGACTATATTTAAGACTTCATTTCTATACTTGGCATTAGGCTCTGATTCAAGGAATTGCCAAGCATCTTTCCTTCCAACTGCATAGTCAACTAGATCATCTACGATACTTTCAGCATGAGGACTATAACCTTCGTTAGCATCTAAGAGTGTATCAACCATACAAAATTCTCCTGGAATTTCTTGGGATCCTAATATATAGTCAGCAAGCATTTCTTGTCCATTTGGATAATAGTTTACATTTGACCCAGGGGGAAG
>CETI01060774.1_pt1 | contig 70692 bp, 69 predicted proteins | sample 361441 | NCBI WGS metagenome assembly CETI01 (sample SAMEA2622478, study PRJEB7988) | marine metagenome | biome: marine biome (ENVO:00000447); feature: deep chlorophyll maximum layer (ENVO:xxxxxxxx); material: "saline water (ENVO:00002010), including plankton (ENVO:xxxxxxxx)" | depth 90 m | reverse complement strand
TTTCTTCTTGTACTGGTTCAGCTGGTTTTTCTTCTTGAACTGGTTCAACTGGTTCTGGTTCTGGTATTTTTTCCTCTAAGACTTCTCCATTAAGTTTAAGTTCCTCTGAACCAAAGTTTCTCAGTATATATTCAACTTCTTCAAACTGGCCATCCTCACATGAAACTAATATTCCAAATTTATCATTACTAAATCTTTCATCATAATCAATAGGATCTACATTCTTCCTCAATCTAGAATTAATTATCAGTCCTAAAAAAGTTGATAATCCACCAATTAGAATCATACATTCGAAGATAATTATCATATATGGAGGTATTGAGACTATTGGTTTGGCACTTGTTACTATTGGCCAATCCATTGAAGTTAAAATAGTGAATGCTGCTCCTACACATGCACCTAAAATCGCTCCACAAAAAGTAAAATATTTCACCTTACTTGGTTCAAATCCTTGATCTAATGCGTCTTCAATTTCATGATTAGGAACTGGCGAGAAAGCTCTAATATCTTCAAAGCCCTTACTTCTTAATTCCTTGATTGTGTCGACTAATAAGTCCACATATGAGTAGATTGCCAAAATCTTCTTGTTACTCATGATCTGGACCTCCATTCTTTTTAGGAACAGGTAATATTTCTTTAATTTCTGCGATTGATAAAGCAGGCAATGTTCTAACAAAAATTAAGAAGAACATAAAGAACCAGGCAAAGCTTCCCACAGTTATTCCAAGCTCAACCCAAGAAGGCTTATAAAGACCCCAGGAACCGGGCTCAAATTCTTTAGAAAGAGAAATAACAATAATATTAAATCTTTCAAACCACATGCCGATATTTATTAATAAAGAGATTATGAATAATATAAATAAATTATTTCTGATCTTTTTAAACCACAATGCATGCGGAACAATTCCATTACAAAACATCATTGTCCAATAGAAAAAAGCATAATCCCCATTGGCTCTATATAGGAATTGATCATATTCATACTTATTTCCGCTATACCATGCAATAAAAAATTCTATTAGATATGCATAAAAGACTATACAAGAAGTCAAAATAATCATCTTAGACATGCCTTCAAAATTTTCCATAGTAATATAGTCTTCAAGCTTAAAAATTAATCTGAGTGGAATACAAAGAGTTATAACCATTGCTAAACCTGAAAAAATTGCACCTGCAACAAAATATGGAGGGAAAATAGTTGTATGCCAACCAGGAGTATTTGCCATAGCGAAATCCCAAGAAACAACACTATGAACAGATATAACAAGTGGTGTGGCAAAACATGCAAAATAAAAATATGCTCTAGTATATGTGCTCCATTCCCAATTTGAACCTTTCCAACCAAGAGATAAAACTGAATAAAGAACTTTCTTTGTCTTCCCTACAACTGTATCTCTAATTGCAGCTATATCAGGAATCATTCCGATAAAGAAAAACACTGAGCTAATTGTTGCATAGGTACTAACAGCAAAAACATCCCATAATAAAGGTGAATCAAAGTTCACCCACAAGCCTCTTTGGTTTGGATATGGTAAAAGCCAGTAAAAATTCCACGGTCTTCCTAGGTGAATGATTGGAAATAGGCCAGCAGTAGCAACGGCAAAAACTGTCATAGCTTCAGCAATTCTATAAATAGACATTCTGAATTTCGCTCTAAATAAAAATAAAACTGCCGAAATCAAAGTTCCTGAGTGAGCTATACCGACCCAGAAAACAAAATCTGTGATATATACACCCCATAAAACAGGATGGCTATAGCCAGCAACTCCTAGTCCAGTGTACACCTGATAAATAAAACAGTAGATTCCAAATGCAAGAAATAATAAATCGAAAATAAAAATTGACCACCACCCAAACGAAGGTCTGGTCAACATATTCATTACAGTCTTATTAAGATTGGAATACTTATCTGCTTCTGCTATTTCACTCATGCTTTATCCCACTCTATTTTTTTAAGATAAGATACTGAAGGTCTAGTATTTAACTCAGCTAAAAGAGTATAAGACCTTTTATCTTCAACAATTTTAGATATTTTTGAATTAGGTTCATTAAGATCTCCAAATACTATGGCATCACATCCACAAACATCTTGGCATGCCAATACAACTTCTCCATCTCTTAATTTTCTATCTTCATCTTTTGCTACATCTTTTGCTGCCGTAATTCTTTGTAAGCAGAAATTACACTTTTCCATTATACCTCTTGACCTAACTGTGACATCTGGATTTAGTTGCATATTTAAAGGTTCAGGCATTTCATATTTAAACCAATTAAATCTTCTTACTTTGTATGAACAGTTATTTGAACAATATCTAGTACCAACACATCTGCTATATACCATCACATTAATTCCTTCAGGATTATGATATGTCGCAAACACTGGACATACAGGCTCACAAGGAGCATTTTCACACTGCTGACACATCTGTGGAATAATTCTTGTATCCACCCTCACAGCTCCTAGGTAATCTTCCTCTTCTGTTTGGAATCTTTCTAATGTAAGCCAAGACATCCATCTTCCATTTCCAACCTGTTCTTTACCAACTACTGGTATATTATTTTCTGCATAACAAGCAGTAACGCATGCTCCACAGCCTGTACATTTATCTAAATCAATATTCATGCCCCATTTATGTATGAAATAATCATATTCTCGATACATATCTCTTGCATGATGGTGTCCATGATGATCATCATGATGATCTCCGTGGTCCAGAACTTCCGACAAGGCTATAGTCTGTGCAATATCTCTATTGTCCTGTGAATATGAGTGTTGAACTTTAACTAGCTTTTCCCAATTACCTGCTTTGTTTATAGAAACTTTTCCTGAACCCCAATTAAGATTCCCTGCATCTCCAAGGTTTTCTCCATTTAAAAGATTTACCGGGTTAACTCCTCTACCTTTTGCATACCTACCGTAGGAAGTATGTCCTTGACCTAAGGATATTGAAACAGTGTCGGGCCTCATAGCCTTAGATAAATAGGCTTGGGTAGTTAATTTTCCATAATCAGTTTCTATATCGACAAAATCTCCCTCAATAATATCCAATTTTTGAGCAAGCTTAGAATTAATTTCTACCCATGAATCCCATACAGTAGTAGTTAGAAGATCCGGAAGCTCTTGAAGCCAAGTTTTATTAGCGCCTCTACCATCATAAAGCCTATAATTAGGAGTTATAAATAAATTCAGTTTATTGTCTAAATTATTTTCTATTTTAATTGTATATTTTTCATTTGATATAAAACTTACTTTTGTTACTTGTGATTGAAGATTAAATACTCCACCATCTTTAAGAACTTGGTTCCAAAAGGATTTGAAAGAAGATGGAGAATACATGGAAATCCATGAATTCTTTAAATAATCTAAGTATGTCTTTTCATTAATGGTAATATTTTTAGGCTCAATATTATTATAAATTGAAACAATTGAATCACCCATAGAAATATTTCCATACAATGATTTCATGACAGGTTGCATTAAATATCTGATACCTTTCTTCCCTTCGTAATCACCCCATTGTTCTAGCGGATGTTGGTCGGGAAGTATTAAATCGGAAAGCTCTGATGTTTCATCTAAAGTAGAAGAAAAGCTGACCTTGTATGGAATAGTTTCAATAATTTCTTTAATTTTAAGAGATTCTGACAAAGAATAAACAGGATTTGCATTATGCGTAATCAACAAATCAACTTTCCCATCTAAAGCATCCTGTCTAAATTTAAGAATATCTGAATAACCAGAAGCATTAGATAAAGAATAATGATTATCAAAATCATACTTATCTAAATTGTCAGTAATGAAGTTTAAAATATTAACTGCTACAACAGTCTTAAGCTGATTAGAATCTGATGAAGAAATTCCACCCGCTATAGCAACTGAAGATTTTGAATTTACAAAATCTAATGCAATTTTTTCAATTGAATCTATCGAGATTCCCGTTAAATCACTAGTCCTCTGCAATGTGAACTCATTTATATTAGTAAAAGTTGATGGAACTGGCTTGGTATTTAAGCTATTAACTTTTATATAATTTATTATTCCAAGTGCAAGATATAAATTACTTGAAGGCTTAGCAGGTACCCAATCATCAGCCTTAGCGCCTGTCAAAGTCAGTTTGGGTTCAACTTGTACAAATTTACCTTTTGATCCATTCTTAACTGAATGCATTTTTTCAAATCTGGATCCATATTCATTTGGGGATAACCAAGTTTCTAGAAAATCAACACCAAAGCTCAAGAGATAATCTACTTCATCGATTTTATATGTAGGAATAAGTCTTTTCCCAAACGATATTTCATTTGCAGATGCAATATGCTCAAAAGAAAAAGTTTCAAACTTTATCCTTGTTGCATTAATTTTATTAGAAAAACTGTTTAAAAGATTGTCCAAAGTCCCAGTAGTATTGTCAGTAATAATATATATATTTTGTTTCTTTTCGTTTAATTTTTTAGTAAAGATTTCTAACGCAGAAGTCCATGATGCGGCAGTCAAATCCCCTCTATTGTTTTTAAATAAAGGTTGCTTAATTCGATCGGGATCATATAGGCCTTGGAGTGATGCTTGAGCTTCAGACGATACTCCTCCATTTGATACAGGATCTAGTGAATTTCCACCAAGGAAAATAACTCTACCTTCTCTGACCTTTGCAACAACAGAAGCACCGACAGGTGAATACGGTAAAGCGGTCGAATAATAATTTGGAATACCAGGAATTACATTTTCTGGAGGTATAGCATAAGAAACCAACTTATCTAATGGTTCAGGTGAGCAACCAGAAGAAACAACCGCTGCACCGCCAATTGCAGTTAAAGCTTTTAAAAAATTTCTTCTATTTAAAGTTCCAATCTTTCCTTTCTTTGAACTCATAATTTATATAAATCTCTTGATTAATAATGACAAGTAGAACAGTCTTTCAACCAAGCAACCTCCTTGTTAATATTAATTATTTTTTCCTTACCTGTATTAAGTTTATGTTCGTCTCCTAATTTCTTTTTAAAGTCCTTATATAATAATCTTGATTGAATTCTACCTGTATGTGAAGCAATTCGTTTGTCATGATCACTAAGCTTTGAAAGCCCAGCATGAATTCCTTCAAATTCTGTAAACTTCTTATCTAACTTCTCTTCATGACAGCTTATACACCAACCCATTTGCATTGTTGTAATTGGCCTAGGTTGATCAATATTCTGAACATCGCCGTGACAAGTTGTACATTCGAGACCATATCTAATATGGGGCTTATGAGGGAACTTAGCATGCTCTGGAACATAGTGATAATTAACCCAGACAATGGATTCTTTCCTTTCCCAATACCCTGTCAATTTTTTTATTTCATTCTCAAAATTAATTCTTTTTCTTCCATCATATAAATAATTTGTTGGGTCTATAGATTCATCATTGTACTCGTAAATTCTTTTAGGATCCTTTGGATCATATTTTGCATTTACATATGTGTGACAACCCATACATTCCATAACTGAAGGGATTCCAGGTTGTGATGACTTCGCTACATAAGCATGACAATAAGTGCAAGGAATTTCGTTTACACCCGAATGAATTTTATGACTAAATGCAATTGGTTGATGGGGTTCATAATCTTTAACAAAAGCAAAATAAGAAATTACAATAGTAACTAATAACGCTAGTATTGTGACAATTGTGAGCTTGTTCGACAATTTTACTTTTCCTCTTTTGCAACCTAAATGTGGGGACTGGTTAATATGATATCATAGTCAAAAAGACAGTCAATTGGCGTATTTTTTTATAATTAATTTGAATTTATATTTACATTCTTTTAAGAAATTTATACTACTAAATTGTCCCCCCAAACGTGAAGAAAAAAAACTTTTTACAGAAACTTTGCCAGATTTTAATGAAATTTCTGTCATTCTTGGAACAACTCCCAAAATTTTGATTTTTTTTTCATTAATAAGAATTGGATTGTGTAATTCTGAAATATTCGGGTTTTTGGGATAAAAATTAATGATTATTCCCTCTAAATCTATTTTTCTATGTTTTAATGTATCAACAGACATTAAAGTATGGTTTAAAGTTCCTAAAAATGGAGTTACAACAAGGATAACTTTGGCTTTAAGGGATTTGATTAAATCAATTATCTCTATATCTTTTGTTATTGGAACCCTCAGGCCCCCTGCTCCCTCAACAAGAACTAGATCATATTCATTATCAACTTTCTTGATTTGCTTAATAATTTCTTTGCAATTAATATTCACCTTCTCTATCACTGAAGCAGTTATAGGAGCTACAGGCTCTACAAAAGTTTCAAATTGAAAAAAATCAACATTTTTAAGTGATTTGTTAAATTTTTTAACTTGAGCCAAATCAGAAAGAGATGGTTTTGATATACCACTTTCAATAGGTTTGATATAAGCAATCCTGCTATATTTTCTTGATAAAGAGTTAACTAGTAAGGATGATACAAAAGTTTTGCCAATGTTAGTGTCGTTACCTGATATAAAAAAAATCATTAATTTTTATCTAAAAATTCAAGAACTTCCTCAGCATGAGATTTAGTATTTACCTTTATCCAAATATTGAGAATTTTTCCATTCTCATCTATAAGAAAGGAGGTTCGTTTCGCAGATCCTTTTTCATTAAGGACACCATACTTCTTTATTATTTTTAAATCAGGATCAGGAATAAGTCTTATCTTAAGATTATACTTGTTTACAAATTTGTTATGTGACAACTCATTGTCCTTGCTGACACCAAAAATTTTTATTTTTCGTTTATCAAATTCACTTATTGAATCTGTCAATGAGCATACCTCTGCAGTACAACCAGGAGTATTATCTTTTGGATAAAAACAAACTAGAACCTTATTGCCAATATAATCATTCAAAGATTCCTTGGTTCCATCAGAAAAAAGATACTTAAAATTTGGAGCTTTCGATCCCACAACTAAAGACTTCGACATAATTTATTAATCCATCCCCATGCTAACCCGAGCTTCATCACTCATTTTCTCTGGGGTCCATGGTGGATCCCACACAATTTCAACATTGGCTTCGCTAACCCCATCTATCTCACTAACTAAAGTTTGTGACTCAAGAACTATCTCTCTAGCAGATGGGCAGCCAGGCGATGTCATTGTCATTTTTAAATTGACAACAGACCCAACAACCTCGACATCATAAACTAAGCCCAGATTTACAATATCTATAGGAATCTCAGGATCATAAACATCGGAAAGAACTTCTAATACTTTTTCTTTACTAATTACTGGATCACTCATTATAATAAAGTTTTGATAACCGACAGGGCTGAATCATAATCGGGCTCCTCTGAAATCTCATTAACATACTCAGCATGTTTAATAATATTGTCTTGATCAATTACAAAAACCGCTCTGCAAAGCAGCTTATGATCTTTCATTAAGACTCCATAGGAAGTTCCAAAAATATTTTCTTTATAATCTGAAATACCTTTAATTAGTTCAATGCCCTCAGCACCGCACCAAGTTTTATGGGACATTGGCAAATCTGTGCTAACAATATAAGCTTCTAGATTTCCTCCCAACGTACCAAGCTCTTCGTTAAATTTCCTAGTTTGCGCTTGGCATACAGGTGTTGCAATTGACAATAAAACATTAAAGACCTTTATATTGTTACCCATATCCTGCAAGGAAACCGAAGGCGCTAGCCCTTGATCGCAAACAAAATCAGGTGCTTTGTCACCAACTTTAAGTTCAGGGCCCATTAAAGTAATGGGATTTCCTTTTAATGTTACTGCTCCATTTCTTTCATTACTCATAAAATCCTCCAATTAAGTATTAACCTAAACAGATTAAATAATAGTGTCAAGATACCTTTGATTCTCTTATTCGTTCAATTGAATCTTTAGCTGTCATAGCATGAATTATATTGTCACTATTTAAATATTTTTCCAATGTAGATAAATATTCTTTATTTGCCAAATTTCCCATAACAATAAGTATATTCCTGACAAGACCATCTTTCTTCACTCTTTTTAAAGGGCTTTTAATTTTTACTCTATCCCAATCTTCCTCGATTAGAGTTAACAAATTTTGTACATCTGGCTCTACAAATTCAGCTCTCGGTCTAAATTCATTTAATTCTGTAATATTCGACTCTTTATTCCATGGACATACTTCCTGGCAAATATCACAGCCAAAAATATTATTTCTAATTTTGCTAGCCAAATCTTTTTTTATATATTTTTTATTTTCTATAGTTAAGTAAGAAATACATTTTCTAGCATCAATTACTTTATCATCAACTATTGCTCCGGTTGGACAAGCATTAATACACCTAGTACATGAGCCACATAAATTCTTTAAAGTTGGCTTGTCATATACAAGTTCTTGATCAATTAAAATATTAGACAGAAAAGACCATGAGCCATTTTCTTTATTAATTAAACATGAATTCTTTCCAATCCAACCTAAACCAGATTTTGAAGCATAAGCTCTTTCTAGGATTGGCCCAGTATCAACATAAACTTTTACATTAATCTTTTCTCTATACAACTCCTCAATCCTCAATTGTATTTGTTTTAGCTTTTTATTAATAACTTTATGATAATCATCTCCAAGTGCATATTTAGAGATCCAACCCTTACCTTTTCTCTTTGCTTTAATTGAAAGTTTTTTCGAATCAATAGAACTGTAGTTTAAAGTACAGCTTATTACAGATTTAAACTTTGGGTTTATCATTCTAACATCTGACCTTTTTTCTACATCTTCCATGTATGCCATATCAGCATGAAAATCACTACTAATCCATTTCTTTAAAAAGGTTGAATCATCTAATTTGTCGGCTTCAGAAATCCCAACAGAATTAAAACCATTAGATAATATTATTTCTTTTATTTGATTAGATAAATCAATACTTTGTTTCATTTTACTTATTATACAAGGAATATATTTCTTCAACTACCAGACTAGGATCCATATTGTCAGTTTCAACATGTCTATCAAATGATTCATATATATCCTTTCGAGATTCAAAAATTTCTAAACCCGTTAAGTAAGGATTATCTGTATTAAGCAATGGCCTTGAGCTATCTTGCTTAATTCTTTCAAAGATTGTCTCGTAAGACGCCTTCAAATAAACCGAAAAATTCCTATTAAGAATTTTTCTATTATTTTCTCGCAATATAATTCCTCCACCGGTTGAAAAAACACTCTCATCTGAATCTTCGATTTCTTGCAATTTCTTTGTCTCCAAATCTCTAAAATACTCTTCCCCGTCAGAACCAAAGATTTCTACTATTTCTCTTCTTTCATCACTAACAATCATTTCGTCAGTATCGTAAAAAGAAAATTTCATCCTTTTCGCAAGAAGTTCTCCTACGGTAGTTTTACCAGCTCCCATAAATCCTATTAAAAAAATTCTACTCATCTTTCTACCATTTTTTCCACGTATTTTGCTATCATATCAAATTCTAAGTTTACAATCGAACCCTTTTTCCATAAATCGGAAATTGTATTCTCCGAGGTATGAGGAATTATATTTACAGTAAATTCATTTTTTATTACTTTATTAATTGTCAAACTAATACCATCAATAGCAATTGAACCTTTCTCAATAATATATTTGTTAAAGCTTTTATCAATCTTAAACCAATATTCAATTGATTTTCCAGATTTTTTTACTTTTGTAACGACCCCTGTTTTATCAATGTGCCCGCTAACAATATGTCCACCAAAGCGGCTGTTAGCTTTCATTGCTCTTTCAAGATTAACTATTGAATCCTTGTTATTCTTTGATAGGTTAGTTTTGCTTAACGTCTCTCTTGAAGCTAACGTATCAAAATAAGTTTTACCTTTTTGTGTTACAGTCAAACATATACCATTAACAGCAATAGATTCACCAATTGAAAAATTATCAGGTCTAAGGGATTTACATTCAATCCTTACCAAGTACTCACCTGAGTTGAGCAGACTAATTTTCTTTATTTTTCCTACTTTCTCAATTATTCCTGTAAACAATTTTCACTCCAAATATATTTGATTAAATATATAATAACACCGATAAAAATGAATGAATCCGCTAAATTAAAAGCTGGCCAATGAATTCCATAATAATGAAAATCAATAAAGTCCACTACTCCATTTCTAAATAATCTATCAAATGAATTTCCTAGGGCCCCCGCAAAAAAAAGCAAAGATATTCCTCTGTGCTCAATCTGTAAAAAAAGAAACTTATAAATAATGTAAGTTGAAAAAAATAATAGTAGTAAATGAGTATAAAAAAGAATCGTATCAGGAAGATCGGAAAGGTAGCCAAACAGAAAACCCTTATTATAGATAAAGACTATATTAAGAAAAGAATTTACGAAAAAGGTCTCATTTAACGGAATTGAATTAATTATTAAATTTTTTGAAATCTGGTCTAATGAAAAGAGAATAAATATTATTACAAAGTACTTCATTAAAAAATTCTATTAAGTATGTACTCTTTAGGACCTGAGGGGGTCTGAACTATAAATTCGTCGCCTTCTTCTCTTCCCAATACTCCTCTTGCCAATGGTGACTCGATTGATATTGATCCTTCCTCAGGATTCGATTCTTCTGGTCCTAAAAGTTGATAAACCTTCTTTTCTCCGCTATCTAAATCTTCAATTTCAAAAGAGAGGCCGAAAATTAATTTTGACTTATCTTTTATTTCCTCTGGATTAATTACAACACAAGATGAGAGCTTTGATTCTAGCTCGTTAATTCTTTTATCATTAAAAGCTTGCCTATCTTTTGCAGTTTCATATTCAGCATTTTCTGATAAATCACCTAATGAACGAGCAAATTCAATCATTTTAATAATTTTTGGTCTTTCTTCGTTTTTTAGACGTTTTAGCTCTTCTTGTAAAAGCTCAAAACCTTTTGGAGTTATCGGCATTTTATCCATAATAAACCTATACCTTTTCAGAGAATTCCTGAAGTGATTTTACATTTATTATACCTTTTTTTAGGTAATCTATCGCATCTGCTGCCGCATAAGCTCCAGCTATAGTTGTGAAATATGGAACTTGTCTAATTAAAGCGGTTCTTCTAATGCTAAATGATTCCACTATCTCTTTTTTCGTAGATGTGGTATTTACTAAGATATCTATCTCACCATTTTTGATTAGATCTACTATATTGCCATCACCTTCTTTAACTTTTCTAACTATTTGCGAAGATATATTATTATCTTTCAAATATTTATGTGTCCCTTTAGTTGAAAAAATATTAAATCCTAATGAAATTAAATTTTTACACAATAATAGGACTTTAATTTTATCTTCATCTTTTACACTAACAAATGCATTCCCCGATAGAGGTAAAATATTTCCTGAAGAGATCTGTGCTTTTGCAAATGCTGCAGGTAAATGAGAATCAATTCCCATTGCTTCTCCAGTCGATTTCATTTCTGGACCAAGAATGGTATCAACATCAGGAAATTTAATAAAAGGAAAAACAGACTCTTTTACGCAATAATGATTAATTTTTACTTCATTCAAGAAACCCAAGTCTTTTAATTTTGAACCTGACATTACCTTAGCTGCAATTTTTGCAATCGGTACACCAATTCCCTTACTTATAAAAGGAATAGTCCTACTAGCTCTAGGGTTAACTTCAATCATGTACAAATCTTTATCCTTTATAGCATATTGAACATTCACCAATCCCTTAACTTTTAATTTAATAGCAATTTGTTTTGTTTTTTCTTTTATTTCTTTTAATAAATCATCTGATAAAGAATAAGGAGGAAGAACCATTGTGCTATCTCCTGAATGAACTCCCGCTTCTTCTATGTGCTCTAAAATTCCACAAATTACAACATCCTCTTGATCACAAAGCGCATCAACATCTATCTCTTTGGCATCTTTAAGAAATTGATCCATTAAAAGTGGACGCTTAGAAGAAATATTAACTTCCTCTTTCAAGTAACTTTTTAAATCATTCGTTGAATATACTATCTCCATAGACCTGCCGCCTAAAACATAAGAAGGTCGGACGACTATAGGATAGTTCATTTCTTTGGATAATTTTAACACTTCATCTTTATTCTTGGCGATTCTTGATTCGGGTTGAAGGATTTTTAATTCATTCATTAAATCTTTAAATCTTTCTCTGTCCTCAGCTATATCAATGCTATCGGCAGATGTTCCCATAATTTTTACTCCCTCACTCTCTAAATCTAGAGCCAGCTTTAGAGGTGTTTGACCTCCTAAATGTACTATCACACCTTCAGGCTTTTCATTCTTAAGGATTGCAAGTGTATCTTCAACAGTTAATGGCTCAAAATATAGCTTGTCAGATGTATCATAATCAGTTGAAACAGTTTCAGGATTGCAATTAATCATAATTGTCTCAAAGCCCTCCTCTTTTAATGAAAAAGAAGCATGGACACAACAATAATCAAACTCAATCCCTTGACCTATCCTATTTGGACCGCTACCAAGAATAGCAACTTTCCTTTTTTTAGATGGAGAAGATTCATCTTCATCTTGAAATGTTGAGTATAGATATGGTGTAAAAGCCTCGAATTCTGCAGCACATGTATCAACCATTTTATATGAGGGAATAATGGAATTCTGTTCCCTAAATTTTCTTACTTCCTCCTCGCTAGTTTTGATTAAGAGAGACAACATGGTGTCAGAAAAACCATATTTCTTTGAATTTAAAATTAACTCTGGATCAATTTTATCAATCGTTTTTGATTTTATTAATTTTTCTAAATTTATAATTTCCAGAATATTATTCAAAAACCATCTATCAATTTTTGTAATATCAAAAACTTCATCAACTTTCATTCCTAACCTAAACGCGTCCCCCAAGTACCATAGCTTTTCTGGACTGTTAGATGAAAGAATATTTAAAACTTTTTCCTTATCAGACTCCATTTTATCAAATCCGACGCTATCGACCTCTAATGATCTCATGGCTTTTCCTAATGCCTCTTTAAAGGTGCTTCCTATTGACATAACTTCCCCAACCGATTTCATTTGTGTGCCAAGCTGTGCTTTAGTTTGTGGAAATTTTTCAAAAGTAAACCTAGGAATCTTAACAACAACATAGTCCAATGTAGGTTCAAAAGATGCAGGCGTGTCTCTTGTAATATCATTCGGGAGCTCGTCTAAAGTAAAACCAACAGCCAACTTAGCAGCTATTTTTGCTATAGGATATCCTGTGGCTTTTGAAGCAAGGGCTGAACTTCTAGAAACTCTTGGATTCATTTCTATGACAACTACATCACCATTTTCTGGATTAACACCAAACTGTATATTGGAGCCACCAGTATCAACACCGATTTCTCTTATTATGTCTATAGAATAATTTCTTAATATCTGATATTGCTTATCAGTTAAGGTTTGTGCAGGCGCAACAGTAATACTGTCGCCAGTATGGATACCCATTGGATCAAAATTTTCAATTGAACATATTATTACAACATTATCTTTGCTATCTCTAACAACCTCCAGTTCAAACTCTTTCCATCCAATAATAGACTCATCAACCTGAACTTCTGATATCGGACTTGCTTCAAGTCCATCTTTTAACAAATTTTTAAATTCATTAAAACTATAGGCGATACTTCCTCCCGTTCCGCCCAAAGTAAAGGAGGGCCTAATGATAGCAGGGAAGCCAATTTCTTTTATCTGTATTAAGCCACTATCGTAATCAGAGATAATTGTACTTTTTGGAACCCTTAACCCAATTGACTCCATAGATTTTTTAAAACTTTCTCTTTTTTCAGCTTTTTCTATTGCATCTATACTGGCCCCAATTAATTCAACATTATATTTTTTCAAGATTCCTTTAGCATCTAATTCCATTGCCAAATTTAATGCAGTTTGGCCACCAATAGTTGGCAAAATAGTGTCAGGCTTTTCCTTAATAATGATTTTCTCTAATGTCTCTGAATTTAGGGGCTCTATATATGTTCTATCAGAAAAATCTGGATCGGTCATTATTGTTGCAGGATTACTATTAACCAATATCACCCTATATCCTTCTTCCTTTAAAGCTTTACAGGCTTGTGTACCCGAATAATCGAACTCACATGCTTGTCCAATTACTATAGGACCAGAACCAATTACTAAAATAGATTGGATATCGACTCTCTTTGGCATAATATGTAAAAATTATCTAACTAGTTTTGCTTAACGTATATATTACCGCCAGCCTCTTTGAACTCTTCAGACTTTTTCTCCAATTCTTTTTGTATCTCATTATTTTCTGACGATTTATCATCGCCAAACTCTTTCATTATATCTTGAGTTATTCTCATAGAACAAAACTTAGGGCCACACATAGAGCAAAAATGTGCAACTTTAGCACTGTCAGAGGGTAAAGTTTCATCGTGAAATAATTTAGCTGTGTAAGGATCTAATGAAAGATTAAATTGATCTTCCCACTTGAATTCAAATCTTGCTCTGCTCAGCAAATTATCTCTAAGCTGAGCTGATGGATGTCCTTTAGCCAAATTAGCTGCATGAGCTGCTATTTTATAAGCTATCAATCCATCTTTTACATCTTCTTTGTTAGGCAAACCCAAGTGTTCCTTTGGGGTAACATAACATAGCATAGCAGTTCCAAACCATCCAATCATTGCAGCACCTATAGCAGATGTAATATGATCATATCCAGGTGCAATATCAGTGGTTAAAGGTCCTAAAGTATAGAAAGGTGCGCCCTTGCATATATCTACCTGTTTGTCTACATTCTCTTTTATCATTTGCATTGGAACATGTCCAGGCCCTTCAATCATAACTTGAACATCATGCTTCCAAGCAATATCTGTAAGCTCCCCTAAAGTATCTAGTTCGGCAAATTGAGCTTCATCATTTGCATCATAAATTGATCCTGGTCTTAGGCCATCCCCAAGTGAGAAAGCAACATCATACTTCTTCATAATCTCACAAATCTCTTCAAAGTTAGTGTATAAAAAATTCTCCTTATGATGAGACAAGCACCATTTTGCTAAAATTGACCCACCTCTTGAAACAATTCCTGTTCTTCTTTTAACTGTCATAGGAATATAGCGAAGCAAGACACCGGCATGGATAGTAAAATAATCAACCCCTTGTTCTGCCTGTTCTATTAGAGTATCTCTATAAATCTCCCAAGTTAAATCCTCTGCTGCTCCTTTGACTTTTTCTAAAGCCTGATAAATAGGAACTGTACCAACAGGTACTGGAGTATTCCTGATAATCCACTCTCTTGTTTGATGAATATTAGCTCCAGTAGATAAATCCATTAAAGTATCGCCACCCCATCTACAAGACCAAACTGCCTTCTCTACTTCCTCCCCTATACTTGAGGTAACAGCAGAATTTCCAATATTAGAATTTACTTTTACTAGAAAATTAGAACCTATTATCATAGGTTCTGCCTCTGGGTGATTAATATTAGAAGGAATGATGGCTCTCCCTGAAGCAACTTCTGATCTAACAAATTCTGGTGTAATTAAATTTTTCGGAAGGTCCGTGTTAAACTCAACACCCTCATGACTGTTTAGTAAATTTTCTTTTTCTATAAAGTTTTCAATATTTTGATTTTCTCTAATCGCTATATATTCCATCTCAGGAGTAATAATTCCTTTTTTTGCATAATGCATTTGAGTAACATTACTTCCATCCTTTGCAACAAGCGGTTTCCTATTTAGAAATTTTAGCGGTATTAAATCCTTCTTTGCTCTTTGGGAATTTGTAAATACCGAAGAAAAATTAGATGCAACCTCCACATCACCTCTTTCCATAATCCATTTTTCTCTGATTCTAGGGAGTCCTTTTGTAATATCAATGTCAATTTCTGTATCAGTATATGGACCACTTGTATCATAAGTTGTAAAGAAAGCATTTGAATTTTTAGGATTAGATGAAAAAAAATTATCAGATTCTGAGATTTGAATTTCTCTCATGCCTACATTAACTGAAGGATGTATTGATCCTTGTAGATAGACTTTCCTAGAATTAGGAAAAGGTTCCCTGGTTATAGTATCATGGCCCTTATCGAGTATATTGTTATTTTTCTTTTTCATATACATTGTCATTTTAACATAAATTTCATAATTAGTTTATTTTGTAAAACAAATATCTTATGATTATTTTAATAGAATGTATTACATAATGGGGATTGAAACATCTTGTGATGAAACTAGTGTGTCTGTGATAAATTCCGATTCGGAGGTTTTATCAAATTCCACTTTCAGTCAAATTCATATTCACAAAGAATACGGGGGGGTTGTTCCTGAGATTGCATCAAAAAATCACTTAGAAAAAATACTACCTGTGATAGATTTGGCTCTAAAAGATGCAAAGAAAGAAATAAATGAAATTAAATATTTATTTGTAACAAATGGTCCCGGTCTAATAAACTGCTTAATGATTGGTGTTGCGACTTCCAAATCAATTGGTTTATTAAAAAATATTCCCGTTTTCCCAGTTAATCACTTAGAAGGACATATAGCGTCTTGTTTTATTGAAAATAAAATCAACTTTCCTTCAATATGCCTTGTTGCTTCAGGTGGACATACAAACCTTTACTTATTAAAGAGTCATAAAGAATTTATTCTTCTTTCTACAACTAGAGATGACGCTGCGGGTGAAGCTTTTGATAAAGGAGCAAAAATTCTTGGGCTAGGCTATCCCGGTGGAGTAGAAATAGACAATTTAGCAAAAAAAGGGAGAAAAGAATTTCACTCCTTTCCAATTGCCAGCCTAGACTCTGATTTTGATTTTAGTTTTAGTGGACTTAAAACATCTTTAAAACATTTTATTGACAAAGATCTAAATTGGAAAGAAAAGATCCCCGACATTGCATGCTGTTACCAAGAAGCAATTGTTCAATCACTTATAGAAAAAACAAAAAAAGCCGCTAACAAGTATAATGCCAAAAATATATTATTTGCTGGTGGTGTAGCATGTAACTCAAGATTGAGAGAGGTAGGGAAAAATCTTTTTGGAGATGCGGCAATTTTTCCATCAAATCAGTTCTGCACTGATAATGGCGCCATGATTGCAATGCGTGGACTCCAAAAAATCAAAGCAAATGATATCAATGAGGATAACAATTTTCCAGTCTTTAGTAGCAATAAATCTAATCCAAATTTGGATTTATGAAATCAAAATCGTCTATATTAATACCTTTTGATTCCAGCAATTTTGAGATTTCTTTAGGAACAATTTTAACAAACTGATTCTTTATTTCGTCGAAATTCTCCAGAAGCATTGAGCCTCTTTTGCTTCTAGTTGCCTCTGTATGCCTTAAAAGCATATTTTTTAATTTTATTAAATCTTTTGCGTTTACTTGCTCAATTGAAACCATATCTTGATTAATCTGTTCATATATATTTTTATTTTCATTCAAGATATATGCTATTCCTCCGGACATTCCTGCTCCTAAATTCTTACCAATTGGACCAAAAATATATACCTCGCCTCCAGTCATATATTCACAAGCATGATCACCAACACCCTCTACTATTGCAACAGCTCCACTGTTACGAACACAAAATCTTTCACCAGCTGTCCCAGCCGCGAATAAACTTCCCGCTGTAGCGCCATATAGAACCGTATTCCCAATTATAGAGTTTCCATCCGATGAAAAGTTTGACTCTCTATCAGGGTAGATGACAACTGTTCCTCCATGCATAGATTTCCCAACATAATCATTTGCTTCCCCTTCAAGATTAATCGTTACACCATTAATGAGGTATGCGCCCAAGGATTGTCCTGCGCTTCCTCTAAAATTAATTGATATTGTTTCGTTCGGTAGACCTTTATTCCCAAACTTCTTAGCTATAGCTGAAGAAAGAATAGCGCCAACTGATCTATCTTTAGTTCTAATAATCATGTCAAAAGAATTCTTCTTAAATTCATGTATGCTGGATGTAAAAATATTGATTAGCTCATAATCAATCGGCTCTTCATTTCTATTATTTCTCTCCATCATTTTTTTTCTTGGTTTTAAGTTTGAAGGATCTGGATCTGCAATTAATCTAGATAAATCTAGGTTTTTTGTTTTTTGGAAGTCAACATCTGTATTGGGCTTAAGGTATTCTGTTCTTCCTATAATATCATCAAGTGATTTTGCTCCGATACTTGCTAAAATTTCTCTAACCTCTGAAGCTATAGAATAAAGATAATTTATTGCTTCCTGAGGAACTCCAGGAAATTTCTTTCTCAATTCAGGTTTTTGAGATGCAATTCCGACAGGACAAGTATTAACATGGCATTGTCGTGCCATAACACAACCCAAAGCCACTAAAACCGATGTACCAAATCCAAATTCTTCAGCACCTAAGATCGCGGCCTTAACAACATCAGAACCTTTCTGGAAACCTCCGTCTACACTTAAGCAAACTCTTCCTCTTAAATCATTCATTACCAATACTTGCTGTGTTTCCGCTAATCCCATTTCCCAAGGTATGCCTGCATGTTTAATTGAGCCTAAAGGAGAAGCACCTGTTCCACCCTCTGAGCCAGAAATTTGTACATAATCTGAATAGCCCTTTACGACTCCTGCAGCGACAGTACCAACTCCTACTTCAGAAACCAATTTAACACCAACCTTTGCTTCAGGGTTTGAATGTTTTAAGTCATAAATTAATTGGGCTAAATCTTCAATGCTGTAAATATCATGATGAGGTGGAGGCGAAATTAATCCCACACCAGGAACTGACAATCTTTGAGATGCAATTTCCTGCGTGACTTTTTCTCCTGGAATTTGCCCTCCTTCACCAGGCTTAGCACCTTGTGCCATTTTTATTTCTATTTGTTTTGCAGAGGCGAGATACTCAGGAGTAACACCAAATCTTCCAGAGGCAACTTGTTTAATAGCACTATTTCTTAGCTCACCATTATCATCCTTGGTAAATCTTTCAGAATTCTCTCCTCCTTCACCGCTATTACTTTTACCACCAATTTCATTCATAGCAATTGCTACAGCTTCATGTGCTTCTGTACTAAGAGCACCATGGGACATCGCACCTGTTCTAAACCTTTTCATAATCTCATCAACTGATTCAACTTCATTTATATCAATTTGTTTTTTTGAATTAAATTTTAACAAGTCCCTGATTAGAAACGGTGGTCTATCTTCTGACATCTTTACAAATCTTTTGTAGTCATCATATGATCCAGTTTTCGAAGCTCTTCTTATAGCTTTAAATACTGGAGGATTTAAAGAATGAAATTCTCCGTCCTTTCTAAATCTGTAAATTCCTTCCTCTTTTAATTTGTCATTATCTTCTTCGTAAGCTCTAGAATGAAGTGATAGAGTATCTAATTGAAAGTTCTCCAATGAAACACCCCCTAGTCTGCTTACAGTCCCTGGAAAAAACTTATTTGATGTTTCTTCATCAATGCCAATGATCTCAAATATTTGTGATCCTGTATAGCTTGCTACTGTACTTATCCCCATTTTTGACATGACTTTTAGAATCCCTCTTTCTAATGCCAGTTTATAGTTAGCTTTGTAAACATCTAAACTTCCGTCAAATTTTCTCATCCAATTATTTGCACTTGCAAAAGCTAAGTAAGGATTTACAGCAGAAGCCCCATATCCCAATAAACAACATATATGATGATCTTCTTTTACCTCTCCGCTCTCAACTATAATTGACACATTCATTCTTTTGCCAGAAGAAATTAATTGATTGTGAATTGTGCTTACAGCGAGCATTATAGGGATAGGGCACAAATCTTTAGATATGGCTCTATCTGATAAGATTAAAATAGTAGCACCATTTTCAACTTCTTTCATTGCAGCATTCTTTAATTGAATTAAAGATTCTTCTAAAGAATTCTGTTTAGCAACATTAAACAAAGTATCTAATCTTGAAACTTTAAATGAAGATGATTTTAAATTATTAATCCACTGGAATTCTTTATCGGTAAGAACTGGTGAATCAAAAAATAGATAATCATTATTATCATTGATTGAATTGAAAAAATTAGATTTATCACCAATGACAACCCTAAGAGACATTACACTGTCCTCCCTATAAGGATCGATAGGTGGATTAGTTACTTGCGCAAATCTTTGCTTAAAGTAAGAAAATACTGATTTTGGCTTAGAGGACAAGGCAGCAATTGGGGTATCGTCTCCCATAGAACCTATAGGCTCTTTGCCAGTAAGACTCATAGGCTCAATGAGCCTTTCTAAATCTTCTAATGAATATCCAAATGCTTTCTGAAGATTAAGCAAATTATCATCATCAATTTTTAATTCATCGTTTAAATCATTCTCATTTGATTTAATTATTTCATTAGCATTTAAGAACTTTTCTCCGGCCCACTTAATAAAGTCTTTGTTTTCAGCTATATTGTCTTTTACTTCTTTATCGAAAAGAAGGACTTTCTCTTTTGTATCTACAGCTAATATTTTCCCAGGTCCAACTCTCCCAGATCTAATTATATCACTAGGATTAAGGTTCAACATTCCTGCTTCAGAACCTAGAATAATCATATCATCGTGGGTTATATGATAACGTATTGGCCTTAACCCATTCCTATCTAAAATTGCTCCAATATATCTTCCATCAGTAAACACTATAGCAGAAGGTCCATCCCATGGCTCAACAATACATGAGCTATAGTCGTAAAAAGCTTTAGCACTGTCAGGCAAATCAGAAATTTTTTCATATGCCTCAGGCACTAGCATACAAATCGATTCTAAAATACTTCTTCCTGACAAAGTCATCAATTCAAGAGCATTATCTAATTCTGAAGAATCACTTCCATCTTCATCTATAAAAGGTTTTAATAATTCTATATTTTTTCCCCAAACATCGGAAGTGGCAGAATTTTCTCTTGCTTTCATCCAATTTCTATTCCCCTGAATAGTATTAATTTCACCGTTGTGCCCTAAGGTTCTAAATGGATGAGCTCTCTTCCAATCTGGAAATGTATTAGTACTATATCTTTGATGAAAAATTGCAATTGAAGTCTTAAAATTAGGATTTCGTAAATCTAGATAAAACTGATCCAACTGATGTGCCTGCAACATTCCTTTATAAAGGATAGTCCTAGATGAAAAAGAGCAGCAATAATAATCTTTAATATTATCAATCTTTGATCCTATTGTCTTTCTTAGCTTATATAAATCTCTTTCAAAATCATCTTGATTAGTAAAATCATTAGAAGAAACAAAAAATTGGTATATTTCAGGTAAGCTTTCCCTAGCTTTAGTTCCTATGGTTGAAGGGTTGGTTGGTACTTCTCGAACTGCAATCAAATTGAAGTCTTTGGTTACTAAACTCTTTATAGTTTCAATACATTGATTAAACTCCGGAGTTTCAGCATTTGGTAGAAAAAACATACCTACAGCAAAATTTCCTAAGGTTATATTTTCAACTTTGTTTTTAGTTAGAAATTCATTAAAAAGCTCTAAAGGAAGCTGAGTCAGAATCCCCGCTCCATCTCCAGTCTTCTTATCTCCCCCTACGGCACCTCTATGAGTAAGGTTTACTACTCCTTCTAAAGCCTTTTGGAGGATTTTATTAGCTCTTTTACCATTAATATCAGCAACGAATCCAACTCCGCATGCATCGTGTTCAAACTGTTTTTCATATAAAAGTCTATTCTTTTTCATATCAAAGCCAACAGGGGATAATAATATAATTTTACCCTAAATAACAGATAAAATTAAAATTTTTTCTAACCTTTTATATCAGGGAAAATCTATTAAAATATTACTTTAATGAAGAAGAAAGATATCCCTATAGTTTTATGTATTGCGGGTTCTGACTCAGGTGGTGGCGCGGGAATTCAGGCAGACATTAAAACACTTAATACTTTGAAGGTGTTTGCTACAACTGCGATAACATGTGTAACGGCTCAGAATACAAAGAAAGTCGTTTCAATTAAAAAAATACCTACTAAAATAATCAAAGATCAAATTGACGCCATTGGAGCTGATTTTAATATTTCCGCTATAAAGATTGGAATGTTATACGATAAATCTATTATGAAAATTACCCATGAGGCTTTAAAAAAATTTATTAAAATCCCTATTATTGTTGATCCTGTTATGATTTCTAAATCCGGCGACTATCTTCTCAAGCCTAACTCAATTAAATACTTTATAAAAAATATACTCCCTAAATCTTTTCTTATAACTCCTAACTTACATGAAGCACTAGAAATCACAGGAATGAAAAAAATTCAGTCTATAAAACAAATTAATGAGTGTTTTGAAATATTTACCTGCTTAGGTGCAAACAATGTCCTTTTAAAAGGAGGTCATCTTGGGAATGATAACAAATCAATTGATTACCTTAATTTTAACAACAAAATATATGCGATTCCTGGAAAAAGGTACTTAACAAAGAATACCCATGGAACCGGTTGTACTTTATCAGCTGCAATTTCGGGTAATATAGCTTTAGGTATGAATGTATTAAATGCAACAAAAGAGGCAAAAAGATTTATTAATAAGGCAATAAAAAATTCTTTTGATATTGGAAAAGGAAGTGGGCCTTTAAATCATTTTGCATAGGAGAAAAAATGGATAAAAAAATAATTGATGGAAAACTTGTATCTGCTAGTATCAGAGAAACAATAAAAGAAAGAACTAAAGTACTTAAAGAAAAACATTCTAAGGTTCCAGGATTAGCAGCTGTACTAGTTGGTGAAGATCCTGCCTCACAAATTTATGTCCGTAACAAAAGAAAATCATGTGAGGATGTAGGAATTTACTCTGAAGAACATAAATTGCCGGAATCAACAACTGAAGATGAATTATTAGAATTAATCAAGAAGTTAAACAATGATGATAAAATTAACGGTATTTTAGTTCAGCTTCCACTACCTAATCATATAAATGATTCGATGATCTTAAACTCTGTTGCACCTGAAAAAGATGTGGACGGTTTCCACCCCGTTAATGCTGGCTTCTTATTTGAAGGAAAACCTAAATTTATACCATGTACACCACATGGAATAATTAAAATGCTTGAGTTTTATGAAATTGATATTGAAGGTAAAAATGCAGTAGTATTAGGAAGGAGTAATATAGTTGGGAAACCAGCAGCAATTCTATTATTGCAAAAAAATGCTACTGTAACTATCTGTCATTCTAGAACCAAAAATTTAAGTGATGTATTAAAAAATGCTGACATAATAGTTGCAGCGATAGGAAGGGCTCACTTTGTAAAAAAAGAAATGGTCAAAGAAGGTGCCGTTGTAATTGATGTTGGAATTAATAGATTAGAAACAGGTAAATTAGCTGGTGATGTTGATTTTGAGAAAATAAAAGATATTGCTAGCTCTATTACACCTGTACCAGGAGGTGTAGGGCCTATGACAATTACAATGTTACTTTGGAATACAGTTAAATCACTAGAAGAATCAATTAGTTGATTGTTTTACAATATAATTTCCATCGTTATCCTTTCCATCAAAAATTAATTTAACAGACGGATGCGTAAAAGGGTGCTTTTCAATATCTTCCTCAAGATTTTGCTGTGAAACATACGCTATATAAACACTTTTATCTTCATTTTCAGCTAATAAATGATAAAAGGGTTGATTTTTACTTGGTCTCCTATCCTCGGGTATTCTTTCTAGCCACTCGTCAGTGTTGTTAAATATAGGATCAACATCAAATATTATTCCTCTAAAATGGAACTTCTTATGCTTTACTATTGCACCTAGTTTAAATTTTGCTGGTTTTCCGTCCATATCAAAATGATATACATTCATTTGCGGTTTTCAATAATTAATCCTATGTAATTTAGCTATAGTCTGAGGACTTAATTCGGATAGAATCTCTTTCAAAGTTATGTTAATAGTAGGATGAACTATGTCTCCAGCTAATTCAATCATAGGCATGAGAACAAAGGCTCTTAAATGTGCCCGAGGATGAGGTATTTCTAGTTTTTCATCATTATCTTTACCCTTAACAAACAAGTTGTTTCCCTTTGTTTGTGCAAATATTATATCAATATCAATAATTCTAGGTTGATTTATCTCGTTTGGATTTCTTCCATGATCTTTTTCAATAGATTTTATTACCTGTAATAACTCATAAGGATCTAGGTTGGTTATAGCTTTTAAAGTAACATTGAAAAAGTATGGGTCATTCGAATCAGGGATAGGGCGACTTTCATAGATGCTTGATACTTCTTGTATTTTAAGATGTGAATCAGGAATATATTTTGAGCATAAAGTAAGGCTATTAATTCCGCCTAATAAATTACTCTCTTTATCTCCCAAATTAGAACCCAGTGATAAATAATACTCAAACATTGTGTAATTATAATTTATTTTTTTGACTTGTTAATATTTTCTGTTTATCTTCAATTTATGGCAAAAAAAGTAAAGTCTATAAAACAAGAAAAAGTTAAACTTCTGGCTCCAACATGGTCTATAAAAAAGAAAATGCTCTATAAAAAATTTATCTTCTCCAACTTCTCTGATGCTCTTGGATTTATTGTACAAGTTGGTATTGAAGCTGAAAGAATGGACCACCATCCGACTATATCAAATACATATAATAAAGTTGAAATATATTTGTCTACTCATTCAATAAACGGATTATCTGACTTAGATATTAAACTAGCTAACAACATTGACGACATTTAGTCTATTTTATAATCATCTTCTTCTACGTCAATGATTTTATCATTAAGACTGTTTTCATCTTTTACATTCGAATTATTAACAGGCTTCTTCTTTTTAAAAAACAATCCATAAACTTTTGTGATTAAATAAATTAATAAAACTATACCAAAGCCAATAGAGAAAAAGAACATTAGCCCCAGCAAAATAAGGATGCTTAATATAGATGATGTTGTAATTCTTAAATATTTCATTATTTTCTTTGTTTCTTTCTTTGCATCCTTTTTTTCTTTTCTAAGCTTCTTCTCCTAGATTTTTCCTTTAGCATTTTATTTTTTGCAATAATTTTTGACTTATTTGAATTATCTTCTTCTTTTGATTGAAAATCTACTTCTTTCTCATCGTTGATAATTTCAGAATCACTGAGGTATTCCACTTTCTCTTGCTTATTTTTTTCTTTTTCTAATTCAGTAATTTCCTCTGAGTCCACAGCTTCAACTGCCAAGAAACTTCTTAATGCATCATAATTGAATCTTTCAATCATTTCCTCAAACATTTCAAACCCTTCTTTCTTATACTCATTTAGAGGATTTTTTTGACCATATGCTCTTAAACCAACACTGTCCCTAAGATAATCCATGCTTAACAAATGCTCCTTCCAACTCATATCCAAAGTAGTTAAAAGTATATATTTTGAAACTGGCGTATAAAGTTCACCGAGAGAGTTAATTTTATCATTAATTTTCGTTTCAAGAATATTCTTTAATTCATCCAAGGTACCAAAATTATCATCAATATTTAGAGCCAAAGTACTTAAAATTGACGCGCAATCCGACTCAGATAATGAATTTAAACTCTCATAAGAAGATTCAATGTTTAGAAAAACTTGCTCGGATAAATTAGATAAAATTTCAGTAATCTCTTCATCTTTTAACAATTTATTTCTAATACCATAAACAACTTCTCTTTGTTTATTTTGTACATCATCATATTCCAATAAATACTTTCTCATCTCAAAATTTCTTGCTTCAACTTTTTTCTGCGCATTTTCTAAAGAGTTTGTTATCATTTTGTGCTCAATTGGTTCACCCTCTTTCCATCCAAATTTTGTCATCATTGAGGATATTCTTTCTGAGCCAAAGAGTCTCATTAAATCATCTTCCATAGATACAAAGAATTGACTTCTTCCTGGATCTCCTTGTCTCCCTGATCTTCCACGAAGCTGATTATCTATTCGTCTTGACTCGTGTCTTTCTGTTCCTAATACAACCAGTCCTCCTAAGCCTAATATCTTATTCTTTTCTTCCTCTATTTCACCAGGAGATCTCTTAGAATTATTTTCTTCCTCTATAACGTAATCAGGGTTGCCGCCCAACTTAATATCTGTTCCTCTTCCCGCCATATTGGTAGCGATAGTAACTGATCCCATTCTTCCTGCCTGTGCAATTATCTCAGATTCATACTCGTGGTTTTTGGCATTTAATACTTTATGGTCAACACCTTTATTTCTTAGCTCTACACTTAATTGTTCCGACTTTTCAACTGATATTGTTCCCACTAAAATGGGATTTTTTTTATTATTAAAATCGATAATAGTCTCAATAACTGCATTAAACTTCTCACTTTCAGTTTTATAAATTAAATCATTCAAATCATCTCTTATCATTGGCACATTAGTTGGAATAACTAATACCTTTAAATCATATATATTATTAAATTCTAAAGACTCTGTGTCAGCTGTCCCGGTCATTCCAGATAGCTTTTCATACATCCTGAAATAATTCTGAATAGTTATTGAAGCAAGAGTTTGATTCTCCTCTTCTACCGTTAATCTTTCCTTGGCCTCAACAGCTTGATGTAATCCTTCTCCCCATCTTCTTGTTGGCATCAACCTTCCGGTGAATTCATCAATTATTATAATTTTCTCATCTTGAACAACGTAATCTTTATCTCTTTCATACATATGAATAGCTCTTAAACTTTGTGTAACAGAATGAACAATAGAAAGATTTTTAGGATCATAAAGGTTTGATAAAGATAAAGTTTTTTCTATTTTTTCTATCCCAGAATCAAGGATAAAAACTTGTTTGGTCTTTTCGTCTTTAGTAATATCCTCTTTGGCAAGACTTTTTGCAATATTATTTATATTTCCATAATCTATAACTGAGCTTTCGGTAGGTCCTGAAATTATCAAAGGCGTTCTTGCTTCATCAATAAGAATACTATCTACTTCATCTACAATAGCAAAGTAATGACCAGACTGAGCAACTTCATCTAATGAATACTTCATATTATCTCTCAAATAATCAAATCCAAATTCACTGTTAGTTCCATATACAACATCAGCCAAATAAGTATCTTTCCGATCTGCCTTCTTTAGCAAGAGTTCACCTGAGCTACTCTTTTCAACTAGATATGAAGAATCTGTATTCAAAACACCAACTTTTAAGCCTAGAGAAATATATATAGGTGACATCCAAAGAGCATCTCTTCTTGCTAAATAATCATTAACAGTGATAAGATGGACGCTACGATAAAGTGAATTTAATACTACAGCCAGGGAAGCAACTAAAGTTTTACCTTCTCCTGTTTTCATTTCTGAAATTTTACCTTCATGTAGAGCGATTGCTCCTACAAGCTGAACATCAAAAGGCCTTAACCCTAGATTTCTGTTTGATGCCTCTCTAGCAATTCCTAAAATTCTGGGAAGATGCTTATCTAAATCTTCTATATTGTTAATTGAACTTCTAATAGATGCAGTCTCTGACTTTAATTCATGATCAGACTTTTTAACCAATTCATCTTCAAATTTATTTATGGAATCAACTATCTTCTGAATCCTAGAAAGCTCACGCTTGTTATCTGAGCCAAATATTTTTTTGATTAAATTTAACATTTCAAATTCAAATCTTAAAAATCTACTCTGATAAGTCTACAGGGATAACTTCACTTAATCCTTCTAATTTAGATGTAATTCCGATTAATTTATTCGAAAACTTCATTGTTTTCTTATTATGAGTAATAATAGCCACTTGAGACTTTTTTGAAATTTCTTTGAGCATATGGCCAAACTTATCAATATTCTTATCATCTAAAGGAGCATCAACTTCGTCTAAGAGCAAGAAAGGCGCAGGTTTAACAAAATAAGCAGAGAGTAAAAGGGCTATACCAGCCAGTGCTCTTTCTCCTCCAGAATATGATTTTAAAGTTCTATATTTTTTAAGCCCAATTTTTAGCATAACTTCGATTCCTGTATCTTTTAATGAACCTGGATTTGTTAAAACAAGCTTTCCTTCTCCTCCCCCAAATAAGGCTTTTATATATTCATCATACTTATTAGAGATTTTATTAAATGTATCCAGAAAAGCAGTTTCCGATTCTACATCTATCTTGTTTATAGCTGCATTTAAATTGTTTAATGATTCATCTAAGTCGGAAATCTGTGATTCTGTAAAATCAAATCTTTCTTTTAATTTATAAAACTCCTCAGGTGCTAATAGATTAACAGGACCAAAAGTTTCTATAGATTTCTGCAATTTATTGAATTTTGATTTTGATAAATCATTATTTTTTTCTAAAATTAAAATTTCCTCATTTTCTTCTTTGGAAACATTTTTAATATCGTTACTTTCAAATTCTGGATTTATATTTTCCATTAGTTGTTCAATTTCTAACTCTACCTTCTGAACATTAGATTCTAACTCAAAAGACTCCTGGCGCCTCATTTCTAAATCATCTTCTTTTTGACTCTTTTGAAGTGAATTCTGAGTGATTATATTTTTGATTTCAAGCAGGCTATCTTTAGCATCATTGATTTTTGATTGCATGTTGTTCTCTTTGATATTTAAATCATCACTAATTTTTTTAAGTTTCTCTAATTCTAAAGAATTAGACTCTATATTATCCTCCAAACTAATAATTCTTGATGTTTCTCCTTCAATTTTAATTGAAATAGTGTTTATTCTTTCATCAATATTCTTTCGAGTATTATTTTGGTCATTTAAAGATACTTTTAAATTTTTTATCTCATTCTTTTTAGATTCCAACACCACATGAGAACCAGAAATATCCTTCGCTTTTTCTAATAAATTAAATTTCTTCTCAAACTCATTCTTTTCTTCAATAATTAAATTAATTTCATCATATATTTTCTCTAATTGATTTTTCTTTGAAGTTAAACTCGCTTCAAGATCAGTTGACTGGGAATTTACATTTTGCATTAAAGTTGTCTCAGCAGATAGTTTAGAATTAAAATCATTCAGCTTTTTAGAAATAGATTCATATGATTCCGAACATGAGTGAATTTCGCTATTAAATGATTCAATCCTATTATTAATATTAAAAATTTCTTCCTCAATGTCTTTAATTTCTATTTGAATTAAATCCATTTCATTGTCAAACTTGGCTTTCTGATCATTTAAATCTTTAATCTCATCCTTTATTTGCAATATATTATCCGGAGCAGACCCAACAGAAATTGAACCATTTGAGTCAAAGAACTCTCCATCTTTAGTAACGAAGTTAAAACTTGGAAATTTATCTCTTGCCTTTATTGCCTCTAGTATACTTTCTGTTATATACGTATCGGCTAATATTGAAGCTAAAAAGGGACGATTTTCTTGATTACATTCTATACAGTCCATTATTCTTATCTGATCTATTTCTAGACTCCCACCAGCTACTCTTCTATTATCCAATGATATAAAAGTCCCCCTACCTGTGCAGGTTTCCTTAAATTTCTGGATAGTACTTATAGTATTTTCTTTATCATTAATAAGAATCCATTTTAGTTTTTCTCCTAAAGCTGATTCAATAGCCTTTTCATATCCAGGCTTAGATTTAATGAAATCCGAAACAGTTCCATCCACACTTTTTCCTTTAAGTTGGTGAACAAAATTCCTTATACCTTCTGGTAGCCAACCATAGGTTGCTTCAATGTTTTCTAAAACTTTTACTCTTGACTTGGTTGCCTCAATATCAGAATTAATCTTAGCGTATTTATCATTTATTTCTCTAAGTTTTCCATTACTATTTAAGAGCTTATCTTCCTCTTCTTTTTTATTATTTTCACAATTATCTCGAATTGATTCTAGCCTAAGAGAATTTTGCTTTATTTCCTCCATCTCTTTTTTTATGGCGGATATGGACTCTTCTACTTTATATGACTCTCCTTCATAATCCCTTTGTTTTACAGCCAAGTCTTTTAATTCATTTTCTATAATTGAATAGCTTGTTTTTAAAGATGAATATCGTTCAACTGCATCCAAAAGTCTAGCCTTGGCTTCATCTTGAGTAATTCCTAAAGTTTTATTTTCATCTAAAGAAGAAAAGCTAACTTCTTCATTTACATCTAATAATCTTTTCTCTAATGTTTCATAAGTCTTATCTAATGCTTGGGTTTCTAAAATTAACTTATCAACTTCTTCTCTTAGTTCACCCTTGGCTTCTTTTGCTCTTGATAATTCTTCAATTAAAAGAATATTTTCCTTTTGGAAAACGTTTACTTGTGATCCCGAAGTAATTCTCTCTTCTTTAATATTTAACAATAGTGCATTATCATTCTCAATGTTTTTTCCAACATCTTCCTGCTTTTTACCATTTTTAAAAATTTCAGATTTAATATCATCTCTTTCTTTCTCAATATCAGAAGTTTCCTGATTATATTGATTCCTTTTCTGTATTGATTCGGATAACTTTAAATTAAGTTCTCTAAATCTGCTTTTGTAAAATAATTTTTCCAGACTTTTAAATTTATCTACAAGCTGAGAGTATCGATCTGCCTCCTTAGCTTGTTCCTCCAGAGAATCTTTTTGCTTCTTGATCTCAAGCTGTATATCTCTAGTTCTTTCTAAATTATCTTCAACTAATAAAATTTTTCTTTCTGTTTCAGCTCTTTTAGATTTATAAATCGCCAAACCGGCTGCTTCATCAATTAAGTTTTTTTTCTCTTCGGGTTTTGATGTTATATAAGTATCAATTTGCCCTTGAGGAATTATTGTAAAAGTTCTAGACCCTGCTCCCGCCGACATAATAATATTAGTAATATCTTTTAGTCTGCATCTTTCTCCATTAAGAAAATATTCGCTTTCTCCCGATCTATATAGCTTTCTCTTTATTTCTGTTTCTATAAAATCATCATTATCATCATTTTCTATTAGCAATGATACTTCTGCGAAATTTTGCTTAGGTAAATTATCATTTCCGTCAGCGACAACTTGCGACATTAAATCTAACCTTAACAATCTTGGGTTTTGCTCTCCTAAAACCCACCTCATCGCATCTAAAAGATTGGTCTTCCCACAGCCATTGGGACCAACAATTGTAGAAATCTCTTTATCGAATTTTATTAAAGATTTATCATAGAATGTCTTAAAACCTTTAATATATAAGGACTTTATTCTCATTTTTGCAAATAATAAAATACATTAGTTATAAAGGCAATAGATAATATTAAGTATTTTTAAGATAGTTCATTTATTCAATATATTTTTTATTATATTTTATCGTTGAGTTATTAAATATTTCAGACAAAAATTTGCCATAAATTTTTTCTTTTCTAGGAATTGATATATCTTTTTTGATTTTGTCTATGTCTAATAATAGGAAATCTGAATCAGCCCTTCTAATCTTTTCTATAAAAACTACAAAGTTACCATCATCAGTTGATTGTAATTTAGGTATGAAATTCCCTTCATTTATAGTATTAATTGAGATTTCTGATCCTAAAATCCTATTAAAATCATCTAAACTTAGATTATAATTAAATTCATAAGTATATCTTGTATCTCCCTTAATTAATTCGAAAGCTTCTTCATCATTTATTTTCTTAGATTCTATTAGTATATTTAATATACTTTTTTCATATTGATCTAAATGTCGAAATTTAAGTGAACTGATCGCTTCTTCTTTAGAAAAAATCTTTTTATTTAATTTGCTTACAATCAATATAGAGTCTCCACTAAAAAGAACCTTAGTCTGATTATTAAAATCTGTCCTTTTAATTTGATTAATCAAATCTTGTGAAATTCCTTTTGATGATTTATCAATATTAATATTCCTAACCATATTTTCTACAGCAAGTTCTCGAAGAATTTCATCAAAACTCTTTATCTCAGCTAACTGATTAAAATATTGAATCTTTTGTGGGAATAAATTTATAGCAATTCTTTTCTTTAATAATTCCTTAACTTTTTCGTCTGAGATCTCACCCTCTTCTTCGGAATAATTTAAAATAAATGTATCAATATCTTCTTTTGTAATCTCAATATCTTTAGTAATGTACTTATAGTCAAGCTCAACTAACCTATATGTCGATTCCGACTCTTTAGTATCTGCTTGCAATGAATTAATAAATTCTTTAACTTCATTCTCATTAAAGTTAGGTGTCTTGTAACTCTCATTTGTAGATCTGATTACATAAAAATTAAGCTTAGTTGAATCATTTATAAACTTCTGCTTAATTTCTGTGTCAGAAACAAAAACAAATGAATAAAATAAGGACTCTAGCTTGTCTGTTAAAATTTCTTCTTTTAATATCTGTTCAAAGACTTCTACTTTTAATCCAAAAGCATCTTTTACTCTTACCTTATATCTATCAAAACCTATAAATTGACCATTATCCTTAAACATTAAAGTATCCTTAATTTTATTCTTCAGCTCTTCCTGCGAAACAATTAATCCAAGACTTAACGCTTGATTAGATGAGACTTTTCTCCTAGCAATTGTATTAACAATTTCTCTATCAATAATTTTTAATGCTTCTTTATCTGAAAGAAGCTTTTTAGATAACTGAGAGAATTTTAATTTCCTGAAATAATTGAACTCTTGAAGAGAAATTTCTTTATTATTTACTTCTGCGACTACTTTGTCGGACATTCCAAAAGAAATTATATCGGTCCCTACACTTAGACTTATTACTAATCCCAATCCCAACAGTGCAATGATAGTCTTACTGATAAAGCTCTTAATATAAGAGAAAAACATAATTAAGAATATAGCATATAAGAGATATATTTTTATAACATCTATAGCCACATTGTGTAAAATATTTATGTGAAGAAAACAATAGGCATAGTTGGAAGTGGAATTATGGGCTTATTAATAGGATATGCCTTTTCCAAATTAGGGCACCAGGTCACAATATTTGAAAAAAATAGTAGAGATAATTTTAAAAATTGTAGTATGACAGCTGCTGGAATGCTATCACCTTATAGTGAATTAATACATAGTGATAAAAAAATCTTTGATCTTGGATATGACTCTCTTGAAAGATGGAAAAAAATCATTAGAGAATTAAAAAAGAAAGTTTATTTTCAAACTAAGGGTAGTCTGATTGTTGCGGATAAAGATCATGAAAACGAATTGGAATCAATATGCATTAGAACTAATGAATATACTAAATCCAAGTTTAAAATAATATCAAACAAGAAAATTCGATCCTTAGAACCAGATATTGATTCTACAAATTTAATTGGCTTATTTTTTAATAAAGAAGGTCAAATTGACACAAAACAAATAATGATCGAGTTGTCTGAGTTTATATTAAAGAAAGGATCTATAATTAATTTTAATTCTCATGTTAAGCAAATTAAGAATCATGAGATTTCATTATCCAATAAAAAGAAAATTAAATTCGACTTCGTTGTTGAATGCTGTGGCTTAGGAACATTCAGCAACAAAGACAAAATAAGAGGTGTCAGAGGTGAGATCATTGAAGTTTTAGCGCCTGAAATAAAAATTTCACGACCGATTAGACTAAATCATTTTAGGTATCCAGTTTATATAACTCCCCGTGAAGATTATAAATATTTAATTGGAGCATCAGAAATTGAAAGCGAAGACTTTTCTCCTGTTTCTATTAGATCTGCAATTGAATTGCTAAATTCATCACTAGTAATATCAAAAAAGTTTTCTGAAGCTAGAATTACTGCTTTATCTAATAATTGTAGGCCTGCCTTTTTTGATAACCTTCCTAAAATTCGAATTAATGATGATTATATTTCGGCAAATGGTTTATTCCGACATGGATATTTATTGTCACCTATCATTTCTGACTTGGTTGTTCAATATTGCTTAAAAGATATAAAAGACAAGGATTTATATTACATTTATAATTAATTCAGATGGTAATTTATATTAATGGCATTAAAACCAATCTTGATCAAAAATTAAGTTTATCAAAACTACTTAAATTGAATTTTACTCAATCACGGTCCTCTTATGCAGTTGCCCTTAACAACGAATTTATCCCCAAATCGAGATATAAAGATATAATTATTAAGGAAGGGGATAAGGTTGAAGTAGTGACAGCACAACCTGGGGGATAAATGCAAATATATGACATTAAATTAAAAACAAATATCATATTAGGTTCATCGGGTTATCCATCACCACAGACTTTTATTGATTGTGTAAAAATTTTAAACTGCGAAATGATAACTGTTGCCGTCAGAAGATTAAAAAAGAGTGAAAATAATAACTTCTTAAATCTGATAAAAAAAACTAAGTGTACGATTCTACCAAATACAGCAGGTTGCCTATCTATAGATGAAGCTGTAGTCACCGCTGAGATGGCAAGAGAAATATTTCAGACTGATTTAATCAAATTAGAAGTAATAGAAGATGACCTAACTTTAAAACCCTCCATGAAGAATACAATAAAAGCTGGTGAAAAATTGCTAAAAAAAGGTTTTAAAGTCCTTCCTTACACGACAGATGATATAAAATTTGTAAAAGCAATGAAATCGATAGGATGTAAAGTCATTATGCCTTGGGGATCACAAATAGGATCTGGTAGAGGCTTAGAAAATCCAGATAAACTATTAAAAATCAGGAATGAGATCAAAGATTTAACTCTCATTATTGATGCTGGAATAGGAAGAATATCTCATGTGTGTGAAGCATTTGAGTTAGGATATGATGGCGTATTACTTAATACTGCAATCTCAAAAGCAAATTATCCAAAAAAATTTGCACAAGCACTTAAACTATCAATTGATGCTGCTAAAATATCCATAGACTCAGGACTCATACCAATAAGAAATTTTGCTACTCCATCAACTACTAATATTGGAATGCCTTTTAAGAAAAAATAAAATCAGTTAGATTTTACCGACTTATAAAGTGTTAATTCAGAGTCCTTATTCTTCCTTTGAATCAAAAACAAACAATTTTGTCCTGACTTAATTTTTTTTAGAGCCAAATTAAATGATTTAATATTATCTATAACTTGTCTATTAATTTCTAAAATAACATCTCCTTTTTGAAAAATCCTAGACTCACTAGAGCCCTTAGCGATATTTGTCACTAATATCATTGTTTTGTTATTTTCTGAAGGATCAAGCACCTCATTGACAATTATCCCAAACTTTTTTGCAGCTGCGTCAGATTTAGTTGCCTGTGTAATCTTTGGTTCCGGGATATCACCAAGTTCCACATCAAAATCTAATTCTTTTGAGTCTCTTAGAATAACTAAGCTAACCTTAGTCCCAGGTTTTAATTTCCCAACTTCTTTTGGCAAATCTTCATATGTTAATACTTTATTTTTATTTATTGAAAGAATTATATCGCCCCTTTTTAGTTTGGCTTTAAAAGCTGGTCCATCATTAAGAACTCTGCTGATTAAAGCACCCTTTGTCGACTTTAGTCCCAATGAATCAGCAATTTCAGGAGTAATTTTTTGAACTACAACCCCCATCCAACCTCTTTGTACCTTTCCGGTATTCTGTAAATCTTTTATAACATTAATTGCCATTGATATAGGTATGGCAAACCCGATTCCTTGCCCATTAGCAGCTATAGCAGTATTTACACCGACAACCTCTCCGTTGAAATTAAAGAGTGGTCCACCACTATTCCCTCTATTGAGAGCTGCATCGGTTTGAAGAAAATCAACATATGTTCCCAAGCCATCAATGTACCTGCCCTTAGCGCTAATAATTCCTGTTGTTACAGTAGCACCAAAACCTAATGGGTTCCCAATCGCTATTACTCCTTCTCCGATTCTTAGTTTATCAGAATCTCCAATCTTAACTTTATTAAGAGCTATATCACCTGATATTTTTAATAAAGCTAAATCTGTTCTGGGGTCCGTTCCCACAACTTCGGCTTCATATCTATTGTCATCTTCAAGAACAACTGATATATCATTTGCTTTTTCTATGACATGAAAATTAGTCACAACATATCCGTCAGCAGAATAAATAAAACCTGATCCTAGCCCCTTTGATGTTCTAGGTCGTGTTTCATCACCAAATTGACGCCTAAAAAACTCATCAAAAAAAGGGTCACCTGTTATATGAGGGTTTTGTTTAGTAATATTAGTTGTTTCAATTCTAACTACAGAGCTCGTTAAGCTTTCTATCAAATCAGGTAAGGTGCTACTTCTAAGACTAGAGGTTAAAGTTAAAAGGAAAAAAAAGCTAAAAGTTAAGAGAATATTAAAAAAATTTTTCATAATTAATAAAATATATACAATCTTATTTATTGTATCCAGTTAAATATTTCGAATATAATATTATACATCAGAAAATGAAAATTATTTTTATGGGAACACCAGAATTTGCTCTATTAAGTCTGAAAGCTTTGGATAAAAGTTTTAATGTCGAACTAGTAGTGACTCAGCCAGACAAACCTGTTGGAAGAAAAAAAGAAATACTATTGTCTCCGGTTAAGAAATATTGTGTTGAAAAGGGATTAAAATATCTTCAACCAGAAAAACTGAAAAATAATACTGATTTTATTGAAAATATAAAAGAGATTAACCCTGATTTAATTTGTGTTGCAGCATATGGGAAAATTTTAAATAACGAAATTCTTAATATACCAAAGATTGGCTGTATAAATATCCATGCATCTCTATTGCCAAAATTTCGCGGTGCCGCACCTATAAATAGAGCAATAATAAATGGTGAAAAGGAAACAGGAATTACATTAATGAAAATGGATATAGGAATGGATACTGGAGATATTATATCTCAATCAAAAATACAAATTCACAATGAAGATACAACTTTAACATTAACAAATAAATTAGCAGAAATTGGAGCTAACGAAATAGTTAAGCTAGTTAATAGATTTAGGGATGGATTGAATGTTACTTATAATAAACAAAATAATGATGAAGCTACAATGGCGCCAAAGATGTGCAAGGAAGATGGTAGAATAAACTGGAAATCTAAATTTAGTCGAATAAACTCCCTAATCAGAGGCTGTAATCCATGGCCTATTGCGCATACGACTTTAGAGGGAACAATGGTAAAAGTTTATAAAATCAAACCTCATAATTCAGAAAAAATTTTAGAGGGTAATATAAAAAAAATTAATGGGTCAATGGTCGTAGGATGTAATGATCTTAATATTGAGATTTTAGAAATTCAAAAAAGTGGGCAAAAAAAAATTTCGGGTATAGATTTTATTAATGGGATTTCTAAAATAGAAAATCCGCACTTTACTTGATAGGAATATCAACAGAAAAGGGTGAAACTTTAATTTTTTCAATTAACTTATTATCCCAGCACATGTCTCTTACTTTCTTTAGTTTTATTTTAGGTACAAATAAGACCAGATTAACGCCAAGAGAAATTATTTTCTTCCATTCACTTACAGACTCATCATTAATTGTTGAATTAACTTCAACTTCTCCGAGCATAACTACTTGACCATAGTTTCCAAAGATTATATCAGGGTACATACCTTCAAAAATATTATCTTTAGAATCGTACTTATTTATCTTAATTTCATTAAATTCTTTAGAATATTGATATTGTATTTCATCAATTACCCAATCATGCAAGAAAATATCTCTTTTATTTTCGTCCATAATTATTACTCCACATCAATTTATCTTTTAGAACATCGAAGTATTTAGTATCTTTCAATCTTAATAGTTTTAACTTCAGTGGTGATTTTGAAATTTCTAACTCAAATCCTGATTCCATTTCCATGCTATAGTCACCATCAAAGGTTGTAAAAACCGGTGAATTTATTGAGTCAAGTTTAACTTTGATTAAAGATTTATTTGATATTACCAAGGGTCGATTTGATAACGTATGGGGGCATATAGGGGTAATTATCACTAAGGGCAACTTTGGGGTTACAATTGGTCCTCCAGCTGATAAAGAATACGCAGTGGAGCCTGTTGGCGTGGAGAATATTATTCCATCTGCGCGAATATTAGAGACCAGGGATTCGTCAATAAATAAATCTAAATTTATAATTTTTGCTAAAGCACCTTTATTGATTACAACATCATTCAGAAAGCTAGTACTATAGATAACTTGATTTGATTCTAAAATTTTTGCTTGCAATAACTCTCTAGTATCTAAGACTAGGTTGTCTTTAAGATACTCGTCTAATAATAACTCTAATTTACTTAAAGGTGTTTCAGTCAGAAAACCTAAATTCCCCAGATTAACCCCTAACACAGGCTTCTTGTTCTTTGCTGCATCTTCTGCAATATGAAGCAATGTTCCATCTCCCCCCAGAACAATTAAAACATCGGACCTTTTGACCAGTTCATCTTTTGATACAGATTGGATATTTGAATTAGCAGTGTTCTTCCTCTTTATAGAGTTATGGATTAAAACTTTATCTTTTCTTTTTTTAAAAAAATTTAATAAGGTTTCTTCAACTTTTTGAAACCCTTTTAACTTAGGTTTTGCCAAAATACCAAAAATCATTAAATATATTATAAATCAGATAAATTATTTTGTATCCCTAAGGATCCACTTTAGATAAAAGCTTTTCTATTAGATTTTGTATGTTCCCATCCAAAAATGAGTCAACATCCCCTATTTCACTATCGATCCTGTGGTCTTTCACCATCCTATATGGATGCAAAACATATGATCTAACTTGACTACCCCATCCAATTTCTTTTTTTTCTGAATTTAATTCTTTTTCTTTATCCTTTAATTTATCGAGCTCTAGTTCATAAAGTTTTGACGAAAGAATCTTTAATGCTGCATTCCTATTTTGATGTTGTGATCTTTGATTCTGACACCCAACAACAATTCCCGAAGGTACATGAGTTATCCTAACAGCAGAATCAGTCTTGTTGACATGTTGGCCACCTGCCCCAGCAGCTCTAAAAGTATCAATTTTTAAATCCTTATCATCAATTTGAATATCTATGTCTACCTCAACTTCTGGTGAGACTGAAACTGAAGCGAAAGAAGTATGTCTTCTTTTGTTTGAATCAAAAGGTGAGATTCGAACTAATCTATGAACCCCTATTTCATTTTTTAAATATCCATATGCATATTCGCCTTTAATAAGGATTGTACAATTCTTCAAACCTGCTTCTTCACCATCTAAAAAATCTAAGAATTCTGCTTTGAAATTGTTTATTTCTGAATATCGAAAATACATTCTTGATAACATACTAGCCCAGTCTTGCGCTTCTGTTCCACCTGCACCAGAATTAATTGATAGAATAGCATTCTTACTGTCATCCTTCCCAGATAACATAACTTTAATTTCAAATGCTTCAATTGATTCAGTCAAAGAAGACAACGAATCATTTATTTCTTTTAACGTATTCTTATCAATTTCATCATCTTTATAAATTTCACTAATTTCTTTTAAATCTATAAGGTCTTTGTCCAAAGATTTAAAAGAATCTAGTTTCTTATTTATGATTGAAATTTCTTTTAAAATAGACTGTGCATTTTTTTTATCTGACCAAAAATCATTTTTCTCAGTCATAGATACTAATTTGTTTAACTCAATTTCTAGATTAGTAAGGTCAAAGATAGCCTCTAATAGTCTCAAGTTTTTTTGTTAAAATTTTTAAGGCTTGGTTTAATTCAATCATTTTTTAACTCAACAATTAATGTTATATTAAACTTAACATTTTTATTATCTTAGGGGAGTATATATTGAAAAATTACGTTTTAACACCAGGCCCAGTTCCAGTTCCAGAATTTGTTATGCTGGAAATGGCAAAACCAATTATTCACCATAGAACTGAAGAGTTTGAGGCAATTTTTTCCAAAGCAACCGAGGGGCTAAAAAAAGTATTCATGACTAAAGAAGAAGTTTTAATACTTGCATCCTCTGGTACCGGTGCTATGGATGCTGCAATATCTAATACATTAAGTAAAGGTGATAAAGCCCTCGTTATCAATGGGGGAAAGTTTGGTGAAAGATGGTTAAAAATATGTAAGGCATATGGTGTTGAAACTATCGAACACAAGGTCGAATGGGGCCATGCAGTTCAACCTTTACAAATTAAAGAAATTTTAAAAGGGAACAGTGACATCAAAGCAATCTTAGTCCAAGCTAGTGAAACTTCTACGGGTGTTGAGCATCCTATAAAAGATATAGCTAAACTAACAAAAGATAGGAATGATATTATACTAATCGTAGATGGCATAACTGCAGTAGGAGCTTTTCCTGTTGAATTTGATAATTGGGGTATAGATATTTTGATCGGTGGCTCACAAAAAGCATTTATGATGCCTCCTGGTCTAGCCTTTATTGTTCTTAGCCAAAAGGCATGGGAATTTAGCAAAAAATCCGACTTGCCTAAATTTTATTTAGATTTAACTCAAGCACATAAAAATAGTTTAAAAAAAACATCTCCATGGACTCCAGCAGTTACTCTCGTGATTGGATTAAATGCTGTTTTAGGATATTTTGATAAAATTGGATTGGAGTCATTATTCAAAAGACATGCTATTTTGTCCGAAGCAACAGTTGAAGGATTTAAAGCAATAGGTCTCGAGAATTTCGCCGAAGGATGTACAAGCACTGCACTTTCAGTGATTAAAGCACCTGAAGGTGTAGACGCAAGTCTTATAATAAAAGGTTTAAAAGAAAAATATGGAATGATAGTTGCTGGTGGACAAGATCAAGCAAAAGGAAAGATTTTTAGAATAACCCATATGGGATATGTTGATAAGGGCGACATAATAGCAGTTATAGCTGGAGTTGAGGGAATATTGTCAGAATTAGGTCACAAATTTGATTCGGGTGCAGGTGTAGCAAAAGCTACAAGTATTCTTGATAAGCTATAAAAATTTTACTTAATTTTTTTAATATTTGATGTCTGGTTTTCTAAAATACAATCTAAAAGCACGAGGTTGACCATAGCTTCGGCTATTGGAACAGCCCGAGGACATAAGCACGGATCATGCCTCCCTTTAACTTGTAAATTTTTTGATTTACCTTTACTGTTTATAGATTTTTGAACCTGTGAGATTGAAGATGTAGGCTTCAAAGCAAATCTCAATACAATATCGTTACCGTTTGTGATTCCGCCCAATATTCCACCAGCATTATTGGTTTTAAATTTCACCTTTCCATTTGACTTACCTAGCATAATATCATTAGTTTCAGATCCCTTCATTGCAGCTACGGAAAAACCCATACCAATCTCAAATCCTCTAACACCCCCTATTCCCATTATTGCCGATGCCAATCTAGCATCAAATTTTTCAAACACTGGGGATCCTAAACCTGCTGGTACTCCTGTTGATCGAACTTCAATAACTCCTCCAATCGAATCTCCTTCCTTTCTTACAGAGTCAATCAGATCAGTCATTTCATTTAATTTGTTTTTATCAGCAATCCTTAATGGATTTTTTTCAATAAACTTAACATCTATATTTTCTGATTTTATATTGCCAATTTGGGCAACAAAGCCAAATGTTTTAATTTTCATAGAAGTCAAAATTTTCTTTGCTATTGCACCAGCTGCAACTCTCGCAACAGTTTCCCTATTAGATGATCTTCCACCACCTCTGTAATCTCTTACGCCATATTTTTCATCGTAGCTAAAATCTGCGTGACCAGGTCTATATATATCTTTAAAATTTTCATAAGACTTTGATATAGCATCTACATTCGGTATCAACATAGAGATTGGAGTTCCGGTTGTGACACCCTTAAATATTCCAGATAAAAATTCAACTTTGTCTGCTTCTTTTCTTTGTGTTGTATATCTACTCTGACCAGGCCGCCTTCTATCAAGTTCAACTTGTATATCTTTTTCTTTTATTTTTAAACCCGCAGGACATCCATCAATCACAACGCCTAAAGCTTTACCATGAGATTCTCCCCAAGTAGTTATTCTGAATATATTTCCAAATGAATTTCCCGACATTTAAATGATTTTATATTCAAATTCACATAATGCAATTTGAAGGAGCACTTAAATTATAAGCATAGCATCGCCATAACTATAAAAATTGAACTTTTCTTTAATAGCAAATTCATAAGATAACTTTGTTAATTCATATCCCAAAAAAGATGAAATCAATACTAACAAGGTGGATTTTGGCAAATGAAAATTTGTAAGTAAAGAATCTGTTAGAGTAAAATCAAACCCTTCGGTGATAAATATATCTGTTTCAAACCATTGATCATATTTTTTCCCACATAGATTTGAGCCCTCTAGGGCCCTCAAAGTTGTTGTGCCTACGCTAAGAGTTCTACCTCCCGCACGCTTTACATCGTAGATATTTTTAATTAAATCTGACTCCACAAAGAATTTTTCCTTATGCATTTTATGGTTCTCGACGTCTTCAACTTTAATAGGTATAAAGGTCCCCATACCAACATGTAATGTAAGAAATTTAGTTTCAATTTTTTTCTCTCTAATTTTATTTAATATACTTTCGTTAAAATGAAGCCCCGCTGTAGGTGCAGCAATAGAGCCTGAGACTTTCGCATAAACTGTTTGATAATCAATAAAATCAGCTGCATCTGCCTCTCTATTGAGGTATGGTGGTATCGGCATCATTCCATACTTATCAATAAATAGCTGTGAATCTTTATTAAATTTAATTAGCCAATCATTGTCATTATAATTTTTATATAGCTTACAGGTCAATCCATCAGAAAGATTAAAAGTCTGAGGTTTTGGTCTTTTAGTTAATACTTTCCATATATCTTTCTGTAGCTCCTCTACTAATAGTATTTTTCTCTCCTTATCCATATTATCTTTTAAAATTAAAGACAATGGGGCTACTTTTGTATTATTAAAAATAAACAAGTCGTTTGGAGAGAAATAATCTACTATCTTATCAAAAGTTGTAGAGGTAATTTTTCCAGTTTTCTTTTCAACTACTAAGAGCCTAGATGAGCCTCTGGGCTTTTTTGGTCTGTTTGCAATTTGCTCTTTAGGCAAGTTGAAATCATATTTTGATAGATTCATTTATTTTTAAGCTTATCTAAAATAAGTCTAAGTGAATTGAGCTTAATAAACCCAGTAGCATCTTCTTGATTATATAAGTTATCTTCTTCGAAAGTAGCTAATTTTGAATTATACAAAGAGGATTTTGATCTTCTTCCAGATACAACAACATTACCTTTAAATATTTTTAACCTTACATCCCCTGAAACATTTTTTTGTGACTCCTTAACTAAAGCCATTACTGAAGACATTTCGGGAGAAAACCAAAAACCATTATAAATTAGCTGAGAAATTTTTGGAACTAATGAGTCGCGAATATGCATAACTTCTCTATCCATAGTTAAAGATTCCATGGCTCTATGGGCTATATTCAGAATTGTACCTCCAGGGGTTTCATATACTCCTCTTGACTTCATTCCAACAAAACGATTCTCTACTATATCAACAACACCTACGCCGTTTAAGCCGCCTATTTTATTAACGGTTTCGAGTAAGGAAACTGGGGAAAGTTTCTTATTGTTTAAAGCTATAGGCACTCCTTCTTTAAAACTTACAGTAAGATTTGTTGGTTTATTAGGAGTTTTTTCAAGAATTTTAACAGACTCGTACATGTCTACTGGAGGCTCAGTCCATGGATCCTCCAAGACCCCTCCTTCATAACTAATATGATAGATATTTCTATCACAACTATATGGCTTACTTTTTGTTACAGGTACCGAAATCTTATTTTTTCTTGCGTATTTAATACAATCTTCTCTGGACTTAAGATTCCAAATCCTCCATGGAGCAATAATCTCTATATCAGGATTAAGAGCATTGAATGATAGCTCAAACCTTATTTGATCATTCCCTTTTCCTGTTGAACCATGAGAGACTGCAAAGGATTTTTCTTTTTTTGCTATTTCAATTTGCCTCTTAGCAATTAATGGTCTAGCAATCGAAGTCCCTAGTAAATAATTTCCTTCATATACTGAACTTGCCTGAATCATAGGAAAAATAAAATCTTTAACAAATTCATTTCTAAGATTCTCAACGTATACCTTTTTTGCACCAACCTTTTTAGCTCTTTTTGCTATGGCTTGGAGGTTTTCGCCTTGACCTAAGTCTGCAATGTAAGCAATAATATCTGCATTATAATTCTCTTTTAACCAATGTAATATTATAGAGGTATCTAACCCACCTGAATATGCAAGAACTATAGATCTCTTTTTCATATAATTAAATCTTTGTTATCCCTTCATAATCAAAGAGATAAAAGGTAGCTTTTTTGGTTTCATAAAACTTTTCCAATGAATATCCTATATATTCTAGCTTCTCTAAGTTTTCGCCAGCATATTCTGTATCTTTCTTCTCTTCAGAAAAGTCGCATATTAATTTAAGGTCTTCAGGCATTTTTACATCTGCAGTTGGTTGAGTCGTAAATATTATTTCAAGTTCTTTATCTATAGGTTTGTCAGGGGGAAGAGTAAACCCGATAGATAGATTAGATGATACTAATTCAACGACATAGAGTTTTAATGTGGTCGAAGTCCCGCCTTCGGGAGCACCGGTGACTGTAAGTGTATAAGTAAAATGAGGTAACTTGTTTTCTTTCATCGTAGATTTAAGTCTGTCATAATCCTCATTAACAACTAAACAACCAATATTTAACATTTTTAACGCCTCCTAAGTTAGTATTATTTTATATTAAAGATTTAATAATACTAATCTGATTATTTACTCTAGAACCATCTCTTCGATAAGAAAAGTAACTTTTCAAACAATGAGTACAGTCAGACAATAATTCTACATTAGAAATCCCAAGTTGATTAATAATTTTTTTGTTTATACCAGGTAGATTAAGTAGATATTTTTTATTAACCAGTTTTAGATCATTATTATTTAAAATAAATTTCTTATTAAACTTCTTAGCCATTGGTTCCCCAACCTCGTAACAACATTGTCCAATTGAAGGTCCAATAGCACATAGTAAATCAGATTTTAAACATTTATACCTTCCTAAAATTTCTTCAATTACATTTTCAATAATTTTATTATAAGTTCCTCTCCATCCTGAATGAACTGCTGCTACAAAAGCTGAGTCCTTGGAAGTTAATAGAATAGGAGAACAATCAGCTGTTCTAACTCCAACAAAAATATTTTTCTTGGAAGTTATTACTGCATCACCTTCAATTTTTTTATCTAATGAGACAATATCATCCAAATTAATAAATTTATCACTATGTATTTGATTTAGAAAAAAAACATTCTCTTGATCTGGTACGACAAAATCTCTATTACCAAAATAATGTTGAATTAATTTATTTTCATTAATAATATTCGATTGTATAAAGCCAGCTTGTTTCACTTTAAAGCCTCAATAAAATTAGAAAAATCCTTTGGAATTTTTGAATCTATTTTAACTACTTTCTCAGTTCTAGGGTGCCTAAACTCTATTGAATTTGCGTGTAATAAATGTCTTTCAGCTCTTTTTTTTAGTGTAGAACTTAAGCTCGATTTAAACCCTTTCCCATAAAGTTTATCCCCAACTATTGGATGGCCTATTGAATCAAGATGAACCCTAATTTGATGAGTTCTTCCTGTTAATGGGAAAGCCTCAAGTAATGAAAAATTCTCTAAAACCTCTTTCTTTCTCCATTTAGTTTCTGCGATTCTTAATGATTTAGAATTCTTTGAAATTTTAATCCTATTGTTAATATCTCTTCCAATCTTAAGATTAATGAAACCTTCATCCTTGTCTGGTATGCCATGAACAATTGCAAGATAAGATTTTTTTATAGTTCTATCTCTAAATTGATCTGAAAGTCTTGAATGAGAAAAGTCATTTTTTGCAACTATCATTACTCCGGAGGTTTCTTTGTCGAGCCTATGAACAATCCCAGGCCTTAAGACCCCACCTATTCCTGAAAGATTTTTACAGTGAAACAATAGTGCATTTACTAGGGTTGGAGAATTTATACCTGCTCCCGCATGAACAGATAACATGGTGGGTTTTTCAATAGCTACTAAGTCATTATCCTCATAAAGAAAATTTAGAGGTAAATCAAATGGCTCTAATGATGACTTCTTAACTTCAGGGAAAGAAACTGTAATCGAATCATTTAATCTAAGCTTATATGATGGTTTTGTTTTTAATCCGTTGCAAGAAATAAACTTATCTTTAATAAGTTTAGATATATAAGATCTAGATTTATCAGGAAAACTCTCTGCTAAAAATATATCTAATCGCTTATCAACATTATCAATATCAACTTTGGATTGCCAAAATTTATTATCCATTTATCCTTAATTATGTTCAGATAGTTTTATTTGTAAACAATTGTGTATAAAAAATGATTAATAAAAATAAAAGAATTGAGTTAAGATTTGGCCTTACTACACCTGGCTCCATGTGGAATCTTTTATATGAAGGTATGGATCAAAATATTAATCTTAGAACTACATTTAAAGGTAAAGATGAAGAAAGCATAGAAGCTCTAATAAAGTTTGGTGAGATTCTGAAAAAGAAAAAGAATTACGATATTAGCATTATTCCAAATGGAATTGAGATAAACAAAGAACTGCCAATTAATGACTTTAAAAGTGGTGAGAAGTGGACAGAATTAATGACAAAATTAAAAGACGAAATCACAAAAATTATTTAAACTAAAATCTCTCCAGAATTAATGACAATCTCTTTGTTGTCAACTTGTAATATCAATTCCCCTTTAGTGTTTACATTATATATATTTCCATTTATTTTCTTTCCATTTTTTACTATAGAAATATTTTTTCCAATCTCGTCCCATCTAGATAACCAAAAATCTAATATGGTTTCAAAATTTTTGCATTTAAATTCATCCACCCATTTAAAAAAATTTTCTAAAAAACTTACAATTACATCTTCTCTTGAAAAAATACAATTTTTTTCCAAGAACATACTTGTAGGGTCTATCCTATAATCAAAACTACCTTCAAAAAAATCGCTTGAACCACAATTAACATTTATACCAACTCCAATTATCAAAGATTTAGCTTTATTATTTTTAAAAACTGCTTCAGATAAAATTCCTGATATTTTTTTAGAATTTATTAAAATATCGTTTGGCCATTTCACTCTCGGATAAAAATCAAGCATTTCTAAAGTTTGAATAACAGAATTTGCTGTCAAAATAGATGTAAGTCCTATGTGCTCATTGGATTTCGGATAATTTAAAATCATTGAAATTGCAATATTTTTTTCATTAAATGACTTCCACTCTCTACCATTTCTTCCCTTTCCATTTGTTTGGTTATTCGCAATTACAATAGTTCCATCCAAAGGTCTATCTAATAATTGTCCATAATTATTAGTCGAATCTACAGAATCTAAAATAATAATTCTTTTAATTTTAGAACTAAGAAATTCTTTAGATAATATTTTTTCACGTAATTTTGTGAACATTTACAAGCCCAACCTATTAACATCCTTATAATTACTAATAATTAACGATATTAGACTCAACGCTAAAGCTCCGCACATTAACGAAGAGCCCCCGTAACTAAACATTAATAATGGGATACCAACAACAGGAAAGAGTCCAATTGTCATTGAAACATTAATCAATAAATGAAAAAAGAAATATGTACTCAAGCCAAAAAGTAATACTTGAAGAAATAAATCCTTAATTTTTTGTAAAAATGTTAATGAAAAAATAACTATAAAACCATAAAGTCCAATTAAAAGTAAAGACCCAAAAAATCCAGTTTGTTCAGCCCATACTGAAAAAGCGAAATCAGTGTGTTTCTCTGGTAAAAACTTCAGCTTTCCTTGAGAGCTGTTTCCAAAACCTTTACCAAATAATTCTCCCGACCCTACAGCGACCTTTGATTGAATTACATTATATCCATAGCCTGAAGGATCCTTTTCAGGGGCCATAAAACTAATAATCCTTTGTTTTTGATAATCTTCCAGGCCATAATTCCATATTGGAAAGCCAGAGACAGTAATTAGTATGCATAAAGTTATTAGAACCTTCTTATTATAAGAAAAACTGATTATGGTACAAAGAGAAATTATTAATAGCATTAATCCCGAGCCCAAATCTGGCTGAAGCATTATAAGGAAAAACGGTATAAAGAAGAAAGTAAATCCTAAAAGATATTTAATTGTTAATGATCTCGAATAAACACCTAGATCTGAAAAAAATTTTGCAATAATAAAAATAAATGAAATTTTAACTAATTCAGATGGCTGGAAAGACATAAAAGAACCTATTCTAATCCAACTCTTTGCACCAGATATCTCATCCCCAAAAATTAAAACAAAAAGTAACAGAATTAAAGTTATGATATAAAAAGGTATAGAAATTTGCTTAAGAGTCTGCAACCTAAATCTTGATACTATAAAATAAATTAATCCAGCAATGATTATCCAGATCAACTGCTTAAACGAATAGGAATTAAAGAAAGATTCATTTCTAATGAAAAAAAGATTAACTAGACCCAGCAACATTATTAAAAACCCAAAACCAAAAATTTTTCCCTCAGGTTTTCTTAAATAATCAATCAATTAGTTTCACCTTTATTGCTCATATAATTTTTCTTATAGTACTTCACTATTCTTTTTATTATTGGTCCGCCGGAACTACCTCCTGAGACACCGTTTTCTACAAAAACTGTTATTACAATTTTAGGATTTGTATAAGGATAATATGAGGTATACCAACCGTGATTTTTAAATTTACCCAAATTATATTCTCTAGAGCTCTTAGAAATTACCTGCGCTGTTCCTGTTTTTCCTGCTAACTGGCCATCATCGAAAGCATGAAATCCTGTGCCCCCTCTTTCATTTACAACACCAAGCAAACCTTTTTGAACTAATAACAAATTCCTTTTCTTAATTTTTAAATTTTTTTGTTTATTATTTTTCGAACTTTTTACAACTTTTAATTCTGGATATTCTCCATTAGAAGCTATTATAGATGTCATTATTGATGCTTGAATTGGATTAACTGTTAAATAACCTTGACCAATTGCAACATTGACCATATCCCCTTTGTACCACTTACCCTTAAGGTATCTATTAATAAAATTTTTATTTGGAATTACACCAGAATTTTGTGAAAACAAAGTATTGATTTTTTCTCCAAATCCAAAATTCTTTAGCCATTTTGAGTACCTATCAATCCCTAATGATAGGCCTACTTTATAAAAGAAGACGTCGCACGAAGTAATTAAAGCTTTAACAACATTCACTTTTCCATGTCCGCCTTGCTTCCAACATCTAAACTTTCTACCCCCTAATTCATAGTATCCTTTACAATAATGCTCAGTCTCCGAAGTAACAACATCTTCCTCTAATGCTGCAACAGCAGTCACTATCTTAATTATTGATCCTGGGGGATTTGATGATAGAAAAGATCTATCTAAAAAGGGTTTATTTGATTGATTTTGAATACTTTTCCATTTCTTTTGTGAAATAGTTTTTGAAAAATCATTCGGATTAAAAGAAGGTTTGCTTACTAGGGCAAGAATTTCTCCAGTCTCAATATCATGTACAACAGCAGCACCATTAAAGTTTCCAAAAGATGAGTAAATCAGCTTCTCCATCTCTATATCGATTGTTAAATTTAAATTTTCACCTGGCTTGAAGTCGTTAGCCTTTTTTTCAAAACTTAAAATTTTAGATCTAACTTCACGACCTCTATTATCAATTAACAAAAATCTAGAATTACTTTCACCTCTCAAATCATTGTCAAAAATCTTTTCTAGACCTGAGGCCCCCAATCTATTTGACAGGAAAGACCCATAGACGATGTCTCTTTTATCATTGGATTTTAAATAACCAATTTTATGAGAGCCTACTCTATCAAATGGATATACTCTTAAGTAGTCAACAACTAACTCTAGTGATTGATAAGAGCTTATTTTATTCTCAACTTTATATATATTCTCTAATTTTAAATCTTCTTTTAATAAAAATCTTTTATTTATATTGCTTCCCAACTTTGATTTCTTAATTATCTTATTAAGAAATTTCTTTTCTATTTCCAAGTCACTACTAAGGAACCCTCTTAAATTAGAGATATTATCTTTCGTATTATGCTTATAGTATAAATTTACAACAGCTTTACTGTGGGCAATCTCTTTTCCAAATCTATCATAGATAGTTCCTCTTGGAGACGGGACTATAACTTCTTTGAGAAAATTATTATTTGATATTCTTCGATACTCATAACCATTTATTAGCTGAATATAAAACAGTCTTAATATTATTACTGCTAATAAAAGGGAAACTATTAAAATCGATAGACTTGATCGTTCACTTTTGGCCATGAGGTATATTTAATTATAATCAATAAAATCAAGGAAACGAAAAAATTGTAGATGAATGGCAAACATATAAAGGATAAAAATTCATAAAGTCCAATATTAAAACCAATTTTATAAACTATAAAACTTAGAGAATAGAAAACGGTTAAAAACAATAGAATTATAAGGCTTTCGTTTTGAATATTCTTCCAAAAGAATCTTTCTATATATTCTATAAATAAATAAAAAATTACCAACTTTATTCCTAGCTCTATCAAACCATACGTATCCGCTAATAAGAAATAGAAAACTAAGATCAATGAACCATACATCAGCCTACTTTTATTATTTCCAGTAAATATTAAGATAAGTATGTAAACTATAGAAACGTCTACGTGGCCACCAAAATCTAATGAACCCGAGTTCGGGTAAATTGGCAACAGTATCAATCCTATAAAGATTAAAAAAAGAAAAGAAGAATATTGATTAATCATATCTAATTACGGAAATATATTTTGAGTTTCTAGGATCGGCTAAATCACTTATGCTCAAATCAAAGAAGCCACGATTATCAACAATTTCCGAAATTGTACCTATCTGAATATTTGGATAATTTTCTTTACTATTATTTCCAATAAAAACTTTATCTCCTATTTTGATTTTCTTATCATTCGTAACATACTTAATCCTTGAAGAAACACCATTTCCCTTAAGGATTCCAGGAACATTATTTTCCCCAACAAAAACCATTAAAGTAAAACCAGGATTAAAAGTAAAAATAACCTCGGAAAATTCATCATTAACAACTGATACCTTACCAACTAAACCTTCAGGTTTAATTACTAATTGACCCTTTTTGATTTGATCATTCAATCCTAAATTAATAATTCCAGTAGATGCAAAAGTGTACGGAGAGACAACAGTTAGTTCGGCACTTAAAAACTTAAAGTTACTATTTTTAAGATTGAGTTGTTTTTTTAAAGATTTATTTTCTGCAATTAATGCCTCTTGAATTTTAATCTTAATCTCTAAATCAGATACTTTTTCTTTTAGGTTATTTACATTAGATAGATAATCACTTTTATAAGAGAAATTTGAAATCATAAAATTTGATAAATAAAAATTGAAATTCAATAGAAAGAATCCAGTAATAAATAAAATTGTAATTAAAATTAAAAGAAGTTTTTTTTGGTTTCGTTTAGATAACATTTAATAATTAAAGTGAAATCTTTCTTAATGTATTAATTTCCTCTAGAGCTTTACCACAGCCTCTTACAACACACATTAAAGGATCTTCTGCCACTGTTACTTTTAATCTAGTCGCTTTTGACAGTCTTTCTGAAAGACCTCCCAACAAAGCACCGCCACCTGCAAGTACTATACCATCAACCATAATATCTCCAGATAGTTCAGGGGGAGTAGCATCCAAAGTTTCAACTACTGTATTTATAATATGTATTACTGACTCATCTAATGCTCTTTTGGTGTCGATTGCTGTCAATTGAATTGATTCTGGAAGACCAGATTCTAAACTCCTTCCTCTTACAGACATTTTTAAACTTTCACTTGGGACATCTGTTACATCACATATTGTTTTCTTAACACTTTCAGCCATGTTTTCACCAATTAAAAGTCCGTAAGTATTCTTAACATAATTTATAATTGCTAAATTCATAGAATCACCTGCAGTTTTTATAGATCTGCTGATAACAAGCCCTCCGAGAGAAATAACTGAGATTCCAGTTGTTCCACCTCCGATATCAATTATCATTCCACCTCTAGAATTAAGAACAGAGTCCATGTCAGCTCCCAATGCTGCAGCCATAGTTTCCTCAATTAAATAGACTTCTCGTGCACCTGCAGATTCAGCGGCTTCAACAACTGCTCTCTTTTCAACTGGCGTAATACCTATAGGAACTGAAACTACAACTCTTGGTCTAACAAGAAAATTATTTTTATGATATTTAGATATAAAATACTCCAACATTTTTTGAGTTACTTCGAAATCTGCAATAACTCCTTCTTTTAAGGGCCTTATAGCTTCAATACTGCCTGGCGTTTTCCCTATCATCTGTTTCGCCTCATCACCTACAGCTAAGATATTCACTTCTCCAGCTTTATCAATTTGCACAGCAACAACTGATGGTTCATTCGCAACTATTCCTTGATCTTTTACATAAACAACAACATTTGCGGTACCAAGATCAAGTCCAATATCAATAGAAAAATAATTAGCAAGGCGGTCCCAGATTGAATAATTAGTTTTTTTCATCAAAATTAGTATGATTCATATAGAGTTTTTTTCAATCTATTTTAATTTTTCCCCAGAGATAAATTCAATAGTATAATTTACATATTCGTAAGAGTTGAAATCTTGAATTTTAATTGATCTATAGGTTCTTTCTTTTTTTGAATCAATCGGGCCTTCTCCTTTAATTAATAACGTTTTAAGATTTTTTGAATTTTCATCCAAAAGTTTAATTTCAAAAACTGGATTAAATATTTTATTATCTGAAACATTCAATACTCGGACTGAAGTTAAAGTGCCAAGATTTGAATTTAATATTATTAATTCATTGTTTCCTTTAAAGGCCTTTAAATCTTTAGTGATTCTTTTATTTTTAATCATATTATTTGGCTTACTCTTTTTAACCTCTTTAACGCTACCAATCATATCAGCAGACAAAATAGCTAGATTGATTTTTGCAAAATCATTATCAACTAAACCAAATTCAGCATTTATAAAATTCTTAGTTGAATAAGGTAAAAGGATATCTTTTATTCTGATTTTTTTGGAAGTAAATGTATTTCCAGATTTATTTTCAAAACCAACTGATAAAACTATATTTTCATATTTAAATCTACTTCTATTTGTTAAATCTATATTTATAAGACCTATTGTATTTTTTGACTTATTTATAATTTTAAAATCATTAATTTTAATATCTTTACGAGGTAATGCTCTAGAATCCCGTAGGTTAGACTCATCAACTAACTTTGAATCTCCACCTTCTGATATATACTCTTTTGCATCAATCAAGTCTCCCTTAAATACTGATAACTTCACTTCTGAAAAATATTTTATATTAATTCCAGGAATCTGAAAATTCTTTGCAACTTTCTTTTCTTTTGGACCAATTACCCCTCGCACTTTAAATGGGACCGAATTTATTAACTTATTTTTCTCGTCATAAAACTCAATAGAAAAAACTATATCTTTAAAATAATTTGAACTTTCATTTATAAAATCTAGCTCTTTAACCTGAACAGTCTCGGAAGCAATATTCTCAACAATATAATCAAAATTATTAATTTTTATTGCATTCTTTGCTTTTATCTTTAAGTTGTCTGACTGATAAGACAATTTAGCTGATTCAACATTTACCATTGTCTCTTCAGGAAAAAGATTTAAGATTGGTGTTAGAATTGAATAAAATCTCTTCTTACTATTACCCTTTATTTCGCCCTTAATAGGAATAAGAAATTTATAAAGTATACCTTTGCTGTCATAGGCCAAAACTTCTATTCTTACATCTTTAATGTCTACAGTTAATTTATTATTTATTTCTACATAATCAAAAATACCAGGAATGCCTTTTGTTTTTTGCTTCCATCTAAATTCAGAAACAACAACTTTAGTTATATCATCAATTTCATTAATGTTTCTTTTTATCTCATTTTCGTTATTGGAATTCACTGTTTCAGCGCTGACAGCAAATTGTCCTAAAAGAGGTATAATCAATAGTGAAAATATTAATATTATGTAATTTAATTTTTTCATAGTATTTTGTTAAAAAATAATATCAGATAAACTCTACCATGTAATTAGCATTGGAGGATATATGCAGAAATATATATTACTTTCTTCTTTAACAACTTTGGGCAGAAGAACGTTAAAAGAAAGGCCTGCGAGAATGAAAGAAGTTGACACTGAAATAAGGGCTATGGGAATAAAAATTCTAGGTCAATTCGCCACCTTAGGCCCGTTTGATTTTGTTAATATTGTTGAAGCGCCTAATAATGAAGCAATTAGCAAGCTTTCAATTGAGCTCACATCACGTGGCACATTACAAATTACTACATTACCTGCAATTGCTATTGACGATTTTATAGAAAAACTAAATATTGAAAATGATTAAAACTATAAAGAATTTACTAAACAAAGTTAAGGAACAGGCTGTCGCTGTTCCAGGATATAAAGCTAAGAAAATTCTAAAGGTTTATATATATATCTCAGTAATAGGAATTGTTTTGCCTATCCTATATCTAATTTTTATTTTATTCTATAATCTTATAAATGCTTAATTTAAATATTAATCTCACATCAAAAAAATGGCTTATCGTTGGAGGCGGAAAAGTTGCGACTAGAAGAGTAAAAAAAATATTAGATGAAATGGGAGAGGTTAAACTTGTATCACCTAAAATCACAACAACTTTGGAAAGACTAGAAGAAAAAAATAAAAACTTAAAAATTATAAAAAGAAAATTTAGAAAAAGCGATATAGAGAAACAAGATTTTATTCTTGCTTGTACTGATGATAAAAAAATAAATAAAGATATAGCCGCCTACGGTAAATCAAAAAAAATCTTCGTTTGTAATGCATCTGATAAAGAAGATAATGACTTCTTTTTTACCTCCACTGTAAATGTAAACAAAGACATTAAAATTAATTTTAGCACAAATGGAAAGAACGCTAGCTTCACCAAACTTATTAGGATGACTTTAGAAAAAGATTTAAAGAAAAGAATTATAGAGCTATACAAAAAAGTGAAATAAATTATAAACTCATTAGACTAATAAATAAGTTGGAATATAATAAATGTATTATATTTACTATTTCAAAGGGATTTTAAAATGGGATCAACAGACACAACAAAATTTTATAAAGGTCAAAAAATTATTTTTGAAAAAGAATTATGGGAAATTGTAGATTTTCAGCATCGTGTCATGCAAGCCAGAAAGCCAATAGTTAAAACAAGACTTAAAAATATAATCACCGGACTAACTCAAGAAAAGAGTTTTAGATCGGGTGATATGTTTGAATTGCCTGACTTAATAACTAAAAATGCCCAATATTTGTATTCGGACTCTGAAAATTATACTTTTATGGACTTAGAATCTTATGAACAAATACAAGTTACAAATTCTGTTGTAGGCGAAAAGTCTAGATTCTTAAAAGAAGAGCTTGGCGTGCAATTGTTAAGTTATGAGGAAGAGATTATAGGAATAGAACTTCCTACAAGCGTTGAACTAAAGATTTCTACAACAGAACCAGGCCTTAAAGGTGATTCTGTAACAGGTGGCAATAAACCTGCAACACTTGAAACAGGTGCAGATATAGCAGTTCCTCTTTTTATCAATATTGATGATATTATAAAAGTTGATACCCGAGACGGTAAATACTTAGAAAGAATTAAAAAAGCATAATATCAATTTAATTTACTTTATAGAACATATATTTTACAATTTTTCTATGAATAAAATCAAAATCTTTTCTGGCAACTCTAATATAAAACTTAGTAAAGCGATATGTAAAAAATTAAAGGTTTCTTTGGGGAGATTAAACATTAAAAGATTTAGTGATGGTGAGATTTTTGTTGAGGTAGATGAGAGCGTAAGGGGCAGTAATGCATATGTTATTCAATCAACTTCAGGCCCGGTAAACGAAAACTTAATGGAGCTATTTATAATAGTGGACGCGCTTAAAAGAGCAGCAGTAAATGAGATAACAGCAGTCATACCTTATTTTGGATACTCTAGGCAAGATAGAAAAGTTTCTGACAGATCACCTATTACAGCAAGATTAGTTTGCGACCTTTTAATAAAATCGGGAATACAAAAGATTGTAACAATGGATCTTCATGCTGGCCAAATTCAGGGTTTTTTTGATGTACCTGTGGATCACTTATATTCTTCTCCAATTGCCATAAAATACATTAAAAAGAAATATAAAGACTTTATTATAGCTTCGCCTGATGCAGGCGGGATGGAAAGAGCAAGATTTTACTCAAAAAAGCTTAATGACGCAGGACTAGCTATGACGGACAAGAGGCGACCAGGTCCAAATATAGCTGAAATAACAAATGTAATAGGTGATGTTAAAGGTAAAAACGTCATTTTAATTGATGATCTTATTGATACTGGCGGTACGGCTGCCAAATCTGCTGAGGCTTTGATGAAGTCAGGCGCGAAAAGTGTGTCTATGTTTTGTACCCATGGAGTCCTTTCAGGAAAGGCTCTAGAAAATATTGATAATTCTTGTATTGATGAACTGATAATTACTGATACAATAGATAATCAAGAAAAGTTAAAAAACTCTAATAAAATTAAAGTTTTAACTGTTTCTAATCTAATAGCTGAGGCAATAGATAGAATTAGAAACAATAAATCTATTAGTCAGTTATTTTCTTAGGAGAAAAAAATGATTACTGTTGAAATGAATGCAATCAAAAGAAATGATCTTGGAAAACAAGCAAATAAAAAGGTTCGTGACAGTGGTCTGGTCCCTGCGGTTGTGTATGGACGAAATAAAGAAAATATTAATATTAGTATAAGTGGCAAAGAACTAATAAAATTATTAAGTGCCACTGAATCAAAAGAAAATTCTATTATATCAATTTCAATTGATGGAACTGATGAAGTAAGAAAAGTTCTCTTAAAAGAAGCTCACCTTGATACTCTAACTAGTGCGCCTTTACATTTTGATTTTTATGAAATAACTGAAGGAGAGAAGTTGAAGCTAGTCTGCCCTTTAAACTTTGTAGGTAAACCAGAAGGAGTTAAACAAGGTGGTGTAATACAAACACTTTCAAATCAGATTTCTATAGAATGTGTTCCTGAAAAAATTCCAAACAATATCACTGTTGATATAAGTGATCTTAATATTGGTGACACTCTCTTTGTAAAGGACCTTCCGATAGAAGAAGAAATTACTATATTGTCAAACCCAGAAAGTACTACCATAAGCATATTAGCACCAAGGATTGTCGTAGAAGAAACTCCTACAGAGGATGATGCGGAAGGTGCCGAAGGTTCAGAAGATAAAGAAAACACTGAGCCTGCTAAAGAAGAAAGTGACAAATCATAAAATAAATTTAATAGTAGGGCTTGGGAATCCTGGCAATAAATATGAAGGGACAAGGCATAATATTGGATTTTCTTTTATCGATTTCTTTTCTAAACAAACAGAATCTACAATAACTGAATCTAAGTTCCAATCTTTGATAGGCTCAAAAAATATTAGTGAACAAAAGTTCATTTTAATGAAGCCTCAGACATATATGAATGATAGTGGTGAAGCAGTAAAAGAAATTAAGAACTTTTATAAAATTAATCCAAGCCAAATTATAGTCATATACGATGATTTAGATTTAGATGTTGGCCAAATTAAAATTAAAAATACCGGTAGTTCTGGTGGTCATAATGGAATAAATTCAATAATTAACAATATAGGCAGCAATGAATTTACTCGAATTCGGATTGGAATTGGAAAACCCAAAGAAAAGTCTATGACCAATAAATATGTTCTTTCTAAATTCAGCAAAGATGACCAAAAAATAATCAATGATATCAATGATTTAGCGAAAGAAATAATTTATTCAATTGTTTTTAAGTCTATTTCATTTGCAATGAACACATTTAACAGTAAAATTCAATAAATATTATCCAAACCAAAACATACAAAAGGAGGAGACTATGGATTTATCAAATCAGTTTGTCACTTATGGTGGAATAATTCTTGCAGTATTGGGATTGATTTATGCTCAAGTGACTTACGTAAATATAAGATCAATGGCTCGAGGTAATGATCTTCAAAGAAAACTTGGAGTAACAATTTATAATGGCGCTATGTCATTCATTAAAGAAGAATACAAATATATTGTAATATTTGTTTTTGTTGTTGGAACTACACTTTTCTACTTTCTTGGAATGGCAACAGCTTTGGCATACTTTGGAGGTGCTGCATTATCAATGACTTGTGGATGGGCTGGTATGACGTCTGCTTGTATTGCTAATAGTAGGACAGCAGAAGCTGCAAACTCTGGAGGTCAAGGTCCCGCACTCGTAACTGCATTTAAAGGTGGAAGTGTCATGGGATTTTCAGTCGCAAGTTTAGGAATCTTGGGACTTTCAACTGCATTTACAATTTATTTTAATAACACAGTAATAACTGAAGAACTACTAATAGCTTTCGCAACTAATATTGGTGGATTTGCCATGGGTGCAAGCTCGGTGGCATTGTTCGCTAGAGTTGGTGGAGGTATTTATACTAAAGCTGCCGATGTTGGAGCAGATTTAGTTGGTAAGGTTGAAGCTGGGATACCTGAAGACGATCCAAGAAACCCGGCAACTATAGCTGACAATGTTGGTGATAATGTTGGTGATGTCGCTGGAATGGGAGCTGATTTATTTGAATCATATGTTGGAGGGGTTATTGCTACAATTGTAATCGCTTCTAGTATGTCATATGGAACAGAAACTAAGTTTGCCCTTTATGCATTCCCAATAATTCTAATAATTGTTGGAACTTTAGCTTCATTTATTGGAACAAAAGTTGTTGATATAATTCAAAATTCTGAACCGTCTGGAGTTCTAAGGAAAGCGTCCTTGACTGCAGGAATTCTATTCTTAGTTTTTGGATATTTCTCATTAAACTATGTAGGTGGTAATGCTGGCCTTTCAAGTTCAGAAATTCTCAGTATTTTTACTTGTTCAATAATTGGTCTTTTTTCTGGATCACTAATTGGAGGAATAACAGAATACTATACTGCTGGAAAACCAGTTCATGAGATTGCTGACGCATCAAATCGAGGTGGAGTAGCAACCAATATTATAAGTGGTTTATCAGTCGGTATGTTGAGTACGGCTCTACCTATTATTGTTATAGTGCTTGCTATCTACTTATCATTTAATAGCTTTGGATTATATGGGATAGGTATTGCTGCAGTTAGCATGCTTTCTACAATTGGAATTACCATGTCAGTTGATGCATATGGTCCTATAGCGGATAATGCTGGTGGAATTGCAGAGATGGCTGGTCTTGGACCTGAAGTTAGAAAAATCACAGATAAGCTTGATTCATTAGGTAATACAACAGCCGCAATAGGAAAAGGATTTGCTATTGGCTCTGCTGCTCTTACTTCACTTGCTTTATTTGTTGCTTTCGCAGCTGCAACCAACCTAGACTCGGTTGATATACTAAATTATAAAGTTGTCTCTGGTTTATTACTTGGTGGAATGGTTCCATACTTATTTGGTGCACTAACAATGGGTGCTGTTGGAAGATCTGCTGAGAAAATGGTTCAAGAGGTTAGAAGACAGTTTAAAGAAATTGCAGGAATAATGGAAGGTAAAGCAGAACCTGATTATCAGTCCTGTATTAAAATTAGTACCGAAGCATCACTAAAAGAAATGATACTTCCAGGCATTCTTGCTGTTGTATGTCCAATAATCGTTGGATTTTTACTAGGAGCAAGTGGACTAGCAGGATTTCTGGCTGGGGCATTAATATCAGGAGTTGCTCTTGCGTTAATGATGTCTAATGCTGGTGGAGCTTGGGATAATGCAAAAAAATATATTGAAGAAGGTAATCAAGGCGGAAAAGGCTCAGAAGCTCACAAGGCTGCAGTTGTAGGTGATACAATTGGTGATCCATTTAAGGATACATCTGGCCCAGCAATGAACATTTTAATTAAACTAATGACAATTGTTTCATTAGTTGTTGCTCCTATCTTCTTATAAGATGAGTTCTTTAAGCTGCGGCATCGTAGGACTACCGAATGTTGGCAAATCAACAATATTCTGTGCGCTTACAGATGCCGCAGTAGAAAGTGCAAATTATCCTTTCACAACAATTGAACCAAATATTGCCGTAGTAGACGTGCCCGATCCAAGACTTAATAATTTAGCCGATCTATTAAATTCAAAAAAAAAGATAGCAACAAGTTTAAAGTTTGTTGATATAGCTGGACTAGTTAAAGGTGCCAGCAAAGGTGAAGGTCTTGGAAATAAGTTTTTAGGAAATATAAGAGAGGTTGATGCAATAGTTCATGTCTTAAGATGTTTTAATGGGGAAACAACCCATGTAATGGAAACTGTTGATCCTATTAGAGACTTAGAAATAATAAACCTAGAATTATCAATAAGTGATTTGCAAATATTAGAAAAAAGGATATTAAAGGTCGAAAAAAATAAAAGAAGCGGTGATAAAAAATCTATTAAAGAATTTGAGATTATTCAAAGTTTAATTAATTCAATTAACAAGAATGAAGAAATAACATTGTCTGATTTTTCGGACCCTGAAGAGAGAAAAATTATTAAAGAATTAAATTTGATTTCTACAAAGCCTACGATATATATTTTAAATTTTGGAAATGATTCAATTGAATCTGAAAGAATTGAACAACTAAAAGAAATAATTGTGCAAAAAAATAGTTTTTTTGTTGAGATTTATGGTTTATTAGAAAATGAAATCAAGGATTTAGAAGAGGATGAAAAAAGAATATTCCTTGATGAGTATAAAATTAAAGAAGCTGGTTTATCGCAGCTAATTGAAAAGTCGTATAAAATACTAAATCTTATAACTTACTACACTGCAGGCCCTCAAGAATCTCGAGCATGGAGCATTGCGAATAATACAAAAGCACCGGCTGCAGCGGGAAAAATTCATACAGACTTTCAAAAGGGTTTTATAAGAGCAGAAGTTATTGAATATATAGATTTTATCAGCTCTGGATCTGAGGAAGAATCAAAAAATAAAGGTTTAATGAGGTCGGAAGGGAAGGAGTACATCGTAAAAGATGGAGATATAATTCACTTTAGGTATAATGTTTAGCAACCTGTTGTCAATTTACTTGACCAGCAGACCAAAACAGGAGGTCAGAAATGACAAGTTTATATGAAGTACTTTTTATAGTACCAACAACTATTTCAGAAGAAGATTTCTCAGAACTTTCAAATAAAATTAAAGAAACTATTGAAAAAAAGTATTCTTTCGAGATAACAAAATTTGAAAAATGGGCTGATAGAAAGTTGGCTTATTCGATAAATGATAATGAAAATGGAACTTATCATATATTGGAAACAAATTGCTCATCTGAAGCTATAAAAGAGGTAGAAGGAATTTTAAGTTTTGAAAAATCTAAAGTATTACGGTTTCTTATAGATAAGCTGTAAAAAACAATTAGGAGATAAATATGGCAGAAAAAAGGGAATACGATAAAAGAGAAAGGCGACCAAGGAAGAGGCCTTCTAAACTTTTAGAAGGAGATACGCAACTTAATTACAAAAATGTGGAACTTTTAAATAATTTTATTACAGAGAGAAAAAAAATAGCCCCTAGAAGAATGACTGGTTGTACTGCTCTTCAGCAAAGACAAGTTGCAAAAGAAATTAAAAAAGCTAGATATATGGCATTGCTACCATATGTAGTAAGTCATAAATAAAAATTTATGAAAATAATCTTAGTTAAAGATGTAAAGAAACTAGGGAAGAAAGGTGAAATCATTGAAGTTAAGGATGGTCAAGCAAGAAACTATTTGATTCCCAACAATCTGGCAATTGAGGCTAGCAAAAAGAATATTAATGACCTAAATGCAAAAAATGAGTCAATTGAAAGAAGTGAGTCACAAAATAGAGAACTTGCTTTAGAAACTGCTAAAAAATTAGAGAAAGAGCTGCTAACTTTTAAAGTAAAAGAAAATTCCGGAAAGCTCTTTGGTTCAATTACAACCTCTTCTATCTATGATGAACTAATTAAACTAGGCTATGAGATTAATAAAAAAAATATAAATCTAAAAAAACCTATAAATATGTTGGGCTCCTTTAAAGTAAAAATAAAACTATACAATAATGTTTTCACAGAAGTTTCAATAGAAGTTAAGCCTATTTAAATTGACAATAAATATCTACTTATAGTAACCTATGAACAAATGATATTTAAGATAATACCAGGCGGAGCATTTGTTGAAAATACATACATCCTGCAATCCGAGAACAGTAATGAAATTATTTTAGTTGACCCTGGGAGTCAAACACTTGAAATAGAGGAAGCACTTTCTGATTTAAAATTTAATAAAATTCACATATGGAATACTCACGGTCATCTTGATCACGCTTATGGAGTTGATTATTTTAAAAAAAAATATTCTGCTGACTTCAATATACATGAAAAAGAAATACCAATACTAGAAGCAATGAAAACAGCAGCAAGCAGGTTTGGAATTCCTGAATTCAGTGATGCTATAGTTCCAGAAATTGATAGTTTCATAGAAGATGAAAAAGAATATACTGTGGGTAATTTAAATTTCAAAACTATTCTTGTTCCGGGTCATTCACCTGGAAGCATTTGTTTTCATTTTACGAAAACACTCAACCCCAATGAAAAACTGGTTGAAGATATATTAATCTGTGGAGATACTGTATTTGCTGGAAGTGTTGGGAGAGTAGATCTTACTGGAGGGACCAATATGGAAGACTTGGTCGGAAATATTAACAGTAAAATTCTAACCTTAGATGAAAAAACCATACTTTTCCCAGGGCACGGTCCAAGGACTACTATTGAAATCGAAAAAGAATCAAATCCGTTTCTAACTGGAATGTTTGATGGATAAGAATTTTTTAAAAGTAATAGCATATTTAGTAATATGTATACTTTTTGGCTCCGTTATAAATGAATCCGCACAAATACTTTTTTTAAAAAATAAAATGGACGATATAAAAAACAAAATCGTAGAAAAGGAATCTGAAAATCAGCTTTTAGATGATGAACTTATACTATTAGAGAATGACCAGAGATACCTTTCTATACTTGCAAGAAAAAATCTTGGAATGATTAAACATAGCGAAAAAGTTTATAAATTCGATAATTAAAAAATGTCTAACAATATTAAAGAAATTCTAGAAAAGCTAGGAACGAGTCCGAAAAAAAGTATGGGACAAAATTTCTTAATAAATAAACATAAAATTCAAAAAATAACAAAAGAAATAATTAAAGAAAACTGTAAATCAATCGTGGAAATTGGTCCAGGCTTGGGATCGATAACTAACGAATTAGTAAAGATTAATACAAATTTACTATGTATTGAAAAGGATAAAGATTTCTTTGAATATCTAAAAAGAAAATATGAACACTATGATAACTTTGAAATTTACAATAAAGATATTTTAAAGTGTAATCTAAAAAAGCTTGGAAATGGGAAAAGGATTTTTTTTGGAAATTTACCTTACAATATTGGAACAAAAATTATAGAAAGTCTTAATGATAATTTCCACTCTAATGATAATGTATCAGCCATATTCATGTTACAAAAAGAAGTAGGAGAAAAGATACTTTCTAAAAAAGGGTCAAAAACCTACAACGGATTTGTTGTTAAAATCAGAACATTCTATAAAGTAAAAAAATTACTTGAATTGAATGAGTCTGACTTCTGGCCACAACCAAAAATAAAATCAATTTTATTAAGGTTTGATGTTAAAAGAATAAACGCTGAGGATAGATTAGATTATAAGGATTTTTCAAATTTTATATTCACCTCTTTCTCTATAAGAAGAAAAAAACTTACAAATAATTTACAAAAGAAATTTAAAAAAAGCTTAATAATAGAAAAATTAAAGTTATTAGACCTTAGCGAAGATGTTCGGGCTCAGGATATTGAAGTTGAAACATTTATGCTCTTATATAAAATGCTTAAAGATAATAAACTTTAGTTAACAATCTCTCAATAAATGGTCTGATTGAGTAATTATAATCATTAACAATTATTGAGAATGCATATAAATCTCCATTCTTAGATTTAAAAAATCCCGAAAGGGAGCTTACGCTTTTTATATAACCAGTTTTTGCTCTTAAATTTTTATATAATGGCTTTGACTTGAATCTTCTAAGCAAAGTTCCATCAACACCTCCGACAGCTAATGAATTATAAAAATAATCAAAATAATTACTGTTTTTTGAAAATTCTAATAAAGTAACCATTGATTTAGGTGTAATCTTATTCTTTCTAGAAAGTCCTGAACCATCACTAATATAAAAAGTTTTTTCGTCTAAGCCTACTTTGTTAGATAAAAAGTTGGAGACGAATTTTGAAGAGCTTTTCCAAGACCCCGGGGTTCTATGAAAACTAGCTGATAATTTCTTAAATAATTGTTCGGCATATAAATTGTTACTTCGTTTATTTATAACTTTAACTATATTATGTAATTCAGCTGAAGAATGTTTATACAAAATTTTATTTAATTTAAACTTTGCCTTCCATGGGATTCTAGATAAAAGGATTTTACCTTTTACTTCTATATTCTGCCTTTTAAACTCACGTAATAACTTAATGCCTAACAAGTACAATGGATTATCAGTCATCAATAAATCTTCACTATCTTTTACAGTATAAAGATTATCATCTATAGCAATTGATGAAATATGAGGCGCCCACGAGAGACCCTTCCAGGATTTTTTCCAGTTTTTATTATAATAAGGTTCTTCAAAATATTTATTTTCTATAATAATATTTCCTTCAATTCTTTTAAGGCCTCTTTTCTTAAAGAAACGTACAATCTTTTTTAAATCTGAGGATCTAAATGTTGGATCCCCTTTTGTATCTACATAAAAATTTCTAGTAACTCCCTTAGTCTTAACAATACTTTTTGTAAAAGTGCTTTCTTTTTTATCAATTAAAAAAAAATACGAATTAAACTGAAAGTTCTCTCCTAAATAATTTAAAGAGCTTAAAGTTGTAACAATCTTTTGGTTAGATGCAGGGATAAATTTTTTATTTGAGTTATATCTAGAAACAATTTTTCCAGTTGTTAGATTTTTTATATATATCCCTAGATTTGGGCTTCTTGTAAGTTGATTATTAATTAACTGAGTAGTAGTTTGAGAAATAGACTCAGTAATTGATACAAAAAATAATATCGATAAAAATAATAAAAATTTTAATGCGAATCTGCCCATGTATTGCCAAAACCTATATCAACGACTAAAGGTACATTTAATGTTATACAATTTATCATATGGTTTTCAATCTTTTTAGAAACTAAACCAATCTTTTTTTTATCAACTTCGAACACTAATTCGTCGTGAACCTGCATTATCATTGAGCAATCCTTAGATAAAATTTTATCATCATTAATTGATATCATAGCCATTTTTATTATATCTGCTGCTGATCCTTGTATAGGACTATTGATTGCAGCTCTTTCACCAGCTGCGCGTAACATAAAATTGTTAGAATTAATATCGGGCAAATATCTTCTTCTATTTAATATTGTTTCAGAATATCCTTTCTCTTTTGTCTTATCTATAATTTTTTGAAAATAATCTTTAACCGATGAGTACTTATTGAAGTACCTTTCTATAAAAAGCTTCGAAGTTTTAGCATCTTGATTTATCTGTTGTGATAAACGCTTAGCGCCGATTCCGTAAAGTATTCCAAAATTAATAGTTTTTGCTAATCTTCTTTGACTTTCATCAACGTCATCCTTATCAATATCAAAGATTTCACCTGCTGTAATAGAATGTATATCGTTATTCTCGTTAAAACTCTCAACCATTAGTGGATCCATTGAAAAATGAGCTAACAATCTAAGTTCTATTTGAGAATAATCAGCTGACAAAATTACTTTCTTATCTGAGGCTGAAGCAAAAGAGCTTCTAATCCTTTTTCCCTCAGAAGTTTTAATTGGTATATTTTGCAAGTTTGGACTACTAGAAGATAGCCTCCCAGTGGTTGTCCCAACTTGATTATACGAGGTATGAATTTTGTTTGTATTTTTATCTATTAGCTCTGGTAACGCATCTATATAGGTTGTCTGTAGTTTTGAGTAAAACCTATAAGATAAAATTTCTTCTATAACTTTGTGCTGATCAATAATGCCTTGAAGAGTCTGTGAATCAGTTGAAAACTCACCAGTTTTTGTTTTCTTTTTAGATGTCAGCCCTAGCTCAACAAATAAGATTTCCCTTAACTGCATTGGAGAATTAATATTAAATTCTTTTCCAATTAGTTTATAAATTTTATTTTCCTTATTGTTAATAATTTTATTAAATTCCTTCGATAAAGTTGATAGCTTTTTAGTGTTTATACTTACCCCAGCATATTCAATTTCTCCTAAAACCGATACAAAAGGTATCTCATATTTAAGAAAATTATCTATCAGATCATATGAAATTAGTTTATCTAATAAAAAACTGTAAAGTCTTAATGTGATATCTGCATCTTCACACGAATACATTGTAGCCTTGTTAATTAGTACATCTTCAAAAGGTATATTCTTTTTATCTATTTTTGTTACATCCTTATAGGAAATCATTTTATAATCCAAGAACCTTCTAGCCAAATTATCCAGGCTATAACTTTGCAGTGAACTATCAATTAAATGAGCGGCAATCATAGTATCAAAATAAATTCCGTCTAAGTTGATTCCATAATTTTTAAAGATTAGAAATTCATACTTTAAATTTTGTCCTATTTTCTTAATTTTGGCATTCTCCAGAATGGGTTTTAAACCTTTAAGTACATATTTAATGTCTAACTGAGTTTTATCTTCTGAATGAGCAATTGGGATGTAAAAACCAGTGCTAGGTTTAAACGAAAAAGATATACCGACAATTTTTGCATTTATTGGAAAAACTGAATCAGTTTCCAAATCTAAGGAAACAAACTCTTGCTCTTTTAGGTCCTTTAACAACTTGTTAAAATCTAATTTGGATAAGACTGAACTATATTTTACTTCAGTATTAGAAAGCTCGTCTTTATCTTCTTCTATGAATGAATCAAATTCTAATTCTTTAAATAAAGCATTTAAACGAACATTATCAACATCGTTAATCTTAAAATCATCAATGTCTTCAGTAATCTTTAGGTCTTTCTTAATTGTCACTAGAAGCTTACTTAATTTCGCATCATCTTCATACTCCAACAAAAGATTCCTTATTCTTTCTTTTTCTATTTGATCTATATTCTTATAAACTCCCTCTAAAGAGCCATATTCTTTGATTAATGGGGCTGCTGTTTTAGGGCCAATTCCACGAACCCCAGGAATATTGTCTATCGAATCACCAACTAGTGCAAAAAAATCAATCATCGACTTAGGATTTAAACCATATTTCTCCTCTACTTCTTTAGTACTTGTAACCTTCCCTTTCATTGTATCAATCATGTTTACATTCTTTTCGATCAACTGAACAAAGTCCTTATCTCCTGAAATTATAGAGATCTTAGATTTGTCTTTAAACTTCTCTGAAATTGAGCCAATTAAATCGTCGGCCTCAAAATTATCCATTTTAATCGTCTTAATCCCTCTTGCTTCTAAATATTCTATAATTTTCGGAAATTGAAGAGATATATCCTCTGGTGCCTCTCCTCTATTTGCTTTATATTGATCATAGATATCATTGCGAAACGAAATCCCTCCTGAATCAAAAACCGCAACTAAATATTCAGGCTTAAAATCTTTTAATAGTTTATTGAACATATTAACAAATCCATAAATAGCATTCGTTGGGAAACTTTTTGAGTTAGTTAAAAAAGAGACTGCATGATATGCGCGAAAAACATAAGAGCTTGCATCAAGTAAGAAAAGTTTTTTGGAGCTCATTAACTGTTAAGCTTCTTAGCTAAATCTCCATTATCTGACATCTCGATACAAATATCACAGCCACCAACAAACTCTCCAGCTATATAAAGTTGAGGTATAGTGGGCCAGCTAGAAAATTCTTTAATACCTGATCGTAAGTCTTCATCAGATAGAACATCATAAGTTTGATAAGGAACATTCAAATTATTAAGAATTTCAATGACTTTTGCAGAGAAACCACACATTGGCATATCCCTGCTTCCCTTCATAAAAAGTACAACTAAATCTTTTTTAATAGCATTTTCAATAAAATCTTTTGTTTGATCGTTCATATTATTCTCCTTTGTTGTGCTCTATGGGTGTAAATGTTTTCATAGATAGTGCATGGATTCGTTCTTTCATATCTTCACCTAAAGCTGAATAAACAATTTTATGACGCTCTAAGGTCGACAAACCTTCAAAACTCTTACTTACAATAACTGCCTCAAAGTGAACGCCATCACCAGTAATTTCAACTGAAGTTTCAGGTATTGAATTTTCAATTTTTTCTTTAATGTAAGACTCTTTCATACGATAATATTATAACTTATAAGTCTATAAGTTGAATGGATTAATATATTAAACCCAATCTATTTATTATAAAAATAATGCTGAATGTTATTAAGAAGAACATGCCAAGTAAAGATAAAAGCTTAATGAAATGATGAGGTCTAGAATCTTTAGGAAAATCGGTCTTATAAATCAACCTATAATTTAGATAAGCTAAGAATGGAGAGGTTAGAAATGATAAAATTGTGGCTATATCAATCAGTCTTCTCATTTCATTAGAAAAGTAAAAAATCGTCAATAATGTGCCTACGGCTACAATAAGAAGAAATAAATTTTTTGACCCTCTAATAAAGACTAATTCCGAACATTTTGTTAGTACCTTAGGGAAAGCATCTAGGCATGTAATTGTAGTACTAAACATAGCGCTAAACGCAGAAAGTAAAATTAAATTCTTTGCACCTGGCCCTAATGATGAATAAAGTTCAGCAAGTTGATTTACAAAGCTTGAACCACTTGATGCAAACTCAGTACCAGAGCCATAAAACACATTTGCACCAAGTATAAGAAAAATTACTGCTAAAATGGTTGTTACAATATAAGAGAAATTAAAATCAAAGCTATTATCTTTAATGCTAAAGTTTGAATTTCTTTCTCTTCTCTCCATTATCCAAATCGAGGACCAAGCCGAAAGATCAATTGGTGATGGCATCCATCCAATTAATGCTATAACGAAACTTATTCCAATATAAGATAAGATTTCTGGTTCTTGAAACTCTTTTGAAATTTCAATTTCAACATTTGTTGTTAACAAAGCAGAGGCAACTGTAGAAATAATCAATATTAAGATTAGAAATTTAATAAATCTTACGAAAAAATTTCCTTTTATAAAATAAATTACTATCATACAAATAGATAAAACAACCAAAGAGGAAAAGAAAATTCCTAAATCCAACCAATTTTCTAGTATAGCTGCAGTTACAAGGGTAACTCCTGCTTGAATAGTAAACATGGTACTAATTGTTAGTCCTATGTATAAGTAAATTGCCCATTTTCCAATCTTCTTATATCCATCAAGAACAGTTTCATTCTTAACTACCGTGTAACGTGTAGCAAACTCAAAGAAGGGGTATTTTAAGATATTAGCTAGAATAACAGCAATTATTAGGGCATATCCATAAGTAGCTCCAGCCCTGGTTGATTGGACTATATGAGAGACCCCTATTGCAGCTGAAGCCCATAAAAGACTTGGGCCTAATAAACTTAATTTATTTCTGATTTTTTTAAACATTTAGTTATCATATATAATTAATTTTTATCAAGGTTAAATATATCACAAAATGAATAGTAAGAATTCAGTTTCAATTATTGGTTGTGGAATAAGCGGAATATTTGCAGCCCTAGAGCTAAAAAAAGCTGGAATAGAGAATGTTCAGTTATTTGATAAATCTAGAGGTGTTGGGGGTAGATTGGCAACCAGAAGAGCAAACGATGGAAAATTTGATCATGGAATCCAATATATCAAAATTGATTCTTTATTAGAACGTCAAGAGATAAGAACCTTGATTGATAATAAGACCCTTGCGGAAACAGAAGAACCTGGAATTTTTATTGGCTTAGATGGAATGACGAACATTGCCAAATTCTTAACAAAAGACCTAAACGTTAAAAAAGAATTCAAACTATTAGCTATTAATGAAATCAATGGATCCCTTGAAATGAATTTTGAAAATAACGAAAAGATTCTAACTGATTCAATAATTTTATCTTCCCCGATCAAACAATCCCTAGAGATTATAGAAAAGAGTAATATTAATTATAATAAAATTCATCTTGAGAGCTTAGAAAGTTTAGAATATTATTTAGCAATAATTTTAATGATCGAATCTGCCGCGCCCTTAGATTTAGATAAAAAGTTTTATCAAGAAAACCCTGAAGGACCTATTAGCTTCATCGCTGATAATTTTAAGAAAAATGTTTCAAAAAAACAAAACTTCTATACATTAATATGTTCACCTAAATTTAGCGCTATAAATTTTGAAAAGGATTACGCTTCGATTAATCTAATGTTAGAAGATAATCTAAAACATATATTCGGTCCTAAATATGAAATTTTATCTAACCATAAATGGAGATATTCTATCCCTAAAAATTTCTACACAGAAGGTGATTCTATCAATATAGGAACTAATAATTTTATTGGTTTATGTGGCGATATATTTACTAATGGTAGGTTTGATGGAGCAATTAATTCAGGTATATCTATTGCTTCTAAATATCTTAAAAATGAAATTTAATAATGCTAAATTATCAATTGGAATATTGTATATAGGCGTAATTGTGCTTGCATCCATAATTGCTCTATATTTCCAAATAGAAAATCATATAATCTTACACTTTGGTAACACTATAAAAACAGTTTATGTCTACATATTTCTTATAATAATATTCACCTTACCATTTGATATTTTTTCTCATATAAAACTAAATCCTAAAAAAGAAAAAAAGATATTAGAAATAATCTCGGCCAATATAATTCTCTTTTTAATTTTTATATTATATGGAAGTATAGTTTTTTATAGCTACCACAAACAAAGCTTCTCTCTTTGTATTCTATTGTCAATAATGGCG
>CETI01130274.1_pt1 | contig 72976 bp, 88 predicted proteins | sample 361441 | NCBI WGS metagenome assembly CETI01 (sample SAMEA2622478, study PRJEB7988) | marine metagenome | biome: marine biome (ENVO:00000447); feature: deep chlorophyll maximum layer (ENVO:xxxxxxxx); material: "saline water (ENVO:00002010), including plankton (ENVO:xxxxxxxx)" | depth 90 m | reverse complement strand
TATTTCTCTGCAGCTTTCAATAATGTATCTTGTTCTTTAATTGTAAGTGGTTCTTTTGGCATGTATCTTCTCCTTTATGTCATTATCTAATTCCATTCTCCAGGTAATATAGTCTGGAGATTCCTTACCTTTGATCTCTTTGAATATTGTATCTATATTATCAAGCTTTATCATTGTTTCTCTCCTTCTTTACTCGTATCTTCTTTACTGCTTTCCTTTCTATTATCCTTTTGAAGTCTACAAACTTCCCACCTTTCTCTGAAGAAGGTGGTAATGTATATCCTTCGTAGGGTACCTTAGTTGCTCTCTTCCTGTTCATTTTTCTTTCCATCCTTTATTATTCTTGAACATGTTCCACAATATGCCTTCTTATCAACAAGCCAACTTTTCTTCTGTTTGACCTTGATACTACTGTTGAGAGACCCATCACACCTTGCACATCTGCTCTTTTGCTTTTTTATTGCAAGGTACCATTCCTTGTTCCTTTCAACTGTATATCCTGTTATTAGTTTGCGTCCCATGTTTTTATCGGTAACAATCTATACTCAATTGTTACTATCGACGATAGCTCTCAGACGGTGGGATTATATAAGTGTTACCATCCTCTAAAGGCACTTTTCTCGGTAACAGTTGTTGCAAATACTCTTTGATTATTCTATTATGCGTATGCGTGAATACAGGTGCCTACACTATTCTTAAATAAGGGTGCCTATACTTTCCACTATGCCTAAAATAAGTATATGCGACCACTGTCGTGAAGTTGATGGAACTATCAAAGAAGCTATTAAAGGAAAAGTTTCTATATTGGTGAAACAAGGTCAGAAAGGAACTGACTACATACCTGTAGGATATCTATGTAACAATTGCTATCTTGCTTGTGTAGATGGATTAAAGAGATACAGACACCATAAAGGAATGTATAAACGTGGCGAAGATTAATCACATTTCAGCTACAAAGTTATCTGTTTATCAGTCATGTCCGTTCAAATATTATCTTAATTATGTTGTTAAAGAGAAACCTCCTATTTCTCCTCAATTAGCTTTTGGAAAAGAGATCCACTACATGGTAGAGATGTTTTACAAGAGGAACTATAAGAGCAGGGAGAGCTTTGTTAATTCATTTAAGTATAGATGGCGTCTGCAGTGTTCTGGAGAATTACTAAAAGGAAAACAGCTTGATAATGCTGAATTCAAAATATATCCCTATCAGTTAGCTAATGGTGATGTTGTTAATGTTACTTTAGCATCTCACATTAAATGGTATCTAAAGAAACCACACCTGGAGTATTTCTCAATGAAGAAATTAGGTGAAAGAATACTGGGTGAATTTTATGATAGACATGTTAACGATGAGAAGCCAATTGGCCTTGAAAAGCGATTTAGATTTAACTGGAGAGGATATCCCCTTCTTGGAGTGATTGATAGAATAGATAAGACTAAAGACGGTAAGAATATTGTTTTAGATTATAAGACAGACAAACATCCTCCAGAAGGCAAGGCTCATGTATTGAATAATAATCCTCAGTTTACTATCTATTCTATTGCTTTTGATGAGTTATATGGTGAACCTCTTCATGATTTACTATATTATCATCTTAGATCTGGCAAAGTCTACAAGACTGAGAGATATGAGGCTGATTCAGAATACCTTGAGCAATTGTGCAAAGAGTTTACTCACGCAGTAACTAATGATATCTTTACACCCAAATACGGATATAACTGCTCATTCTGTGACTATAAGGAAGCTTGTTCAATGTACAAATATGGAAAGGATGGACCTATTAGAATATCTGATGTTCCTTTGGTAAATGATGTTGAGGAATATGATTACATGGGGGCGTTAGCTTGAAAGAATACAATCCCTCTATAATGCCTGAGCTTGACCAGGTACGGGCTTTCATTCATATTGTTCGTAACTTTACTAAGGCAAATAGAATACATTTAGATGAAGTATTAAGATGGGAAGACCAGGATGCTGAACTTGACTTCTGGAGAATCCATGAGAAAATAGAAACAATGGCCAGAGAGGCCGACCATAATATCAATATAATTCAAGAAGAATATTTGAGATGAAAACATGAAAAAACCAACTTGTAACTGTGGAATAGCAATGAGACGTATGTACACCAGAAGAGGTGCACAAGGAAAGAAGCATAACCCTGAAGGGTGGCTATGTACTGAATGTGGGGTAGTTGTCTTTGAGTAGATCTACATGCCCTACATGTAGCTGTCCTTGGTTGTATAGAACTTTAGAGATGAAAGATAGAGATAAGACCCCTACTATCTTTTTTAATTGCAGAGAAGGGCATAAATGGATGTCTAATGATTAATTGTTCTATTTGTAAACGTTCAGGAGTTGGTATTACATTAAATCCGCTTTTGATTTCAAATGAGATAGTTTGGAAATGTAGGAAGTGTCAATAATTAAAATGGAGATATGAAATGAGAAAATATAGAAAATGTACGAGATGTAATCAACATATGTGTATCTTTGATGATGAAATATGTGAAGAATGTAGAGAAGAAGAATATCAAAGGAATTACGGTGAGTAATTTTGATTGGTAAAAAATTTGATTTTAAACCTTATCGAAAAGGTGGTGAGAAATTTGACCACATACTTTGGGATGAATGCAAAAGAGTTATTGATGAAGTTAGATTGAAATCTATTGATGAATGGGTTGAAGAAGAATATAGAATAATTACCAGGAAGAAAAGAAAAGATATCAAAAAGAAAAAGATAACTGATAGCGACATTAGGAAACTTGCAAAGTTTAGGGTTTTGAAAGGCTTTAAAGAACAACGCAGTAAAATGATTGCTTTGGCTTATAAGACAGCAATAATACAACGTAATGGCAAAGGTAGTGCTGAAGTTGATAGATTAGTTCAAGATAAACTAAGGAACAGACTAAGGTTACCTGATGAGCAAGACTGAAAAACTTGGAAATATATTACTCATCATAGTAATATTATATTCTGCCTACTTAGCTTATCTTTATGGATTTATATTTAATGGAGAACATTGGCATGAACAAACTGGTTGCGATTATGGAAATTGTAGTAGACTATTACATCCTTCCTACTTACATCTTATTCTTTTTTCTGGAAGTTGTGTTGCTTTGGGCATTACTATACTTTCCGATTCTATATCTTTTAAGAGCCCTGTTAGTAAGATTAGAGATCATATCGAAAAACAAATTACTGAAATTAAAGCCATGGGTCCTATTCAACATCAGCTTATGTTCAACTCTTCTTTCTTACTTCTTTGTGTTTTCTTACTTGGCTTACTGATAATTCAATATTTGGTTTGGCATAATTGCATTGTACACTGGTATCCATCCGCATGTTCCGCTGATTGGTTTAGTTTTACTTATGTGCTTTACAGAGTTATTGCTTTTATCATTCTTTGGTACCTTCCAAAAATAATTTCTACGTTTTTCGGAATTTCGAGAACAACTGTTACCCACTCCGACGGTGGTAACAAATAAGCAAAAATGCTAAAAATATTTTCTCCTCGATAGTAACAATTGTGAACAGATTGTTACTGAAATGTTTGGACATAATAATATGTCCCAATTATTGCTGTAGCCATTCTTATCGGTGTTAATGCCTTTGTAAAAACATAAGCTGCAGCTAAACCTGGCTCTAAACCAAATTCTTGTATAAAGAAAATACCACTAACTATCATTGTTGTTACAAAAGTAGACAAATAGATAATCGTATAAGGTATTACGTGAGTTTCTGCAAACTGCTTTCCCTTTTCCCAATAGCTCATGAGAAAATAAAATTAAACGTCAAACCAATAAGTAAACCAAATAAAAGCCATAGAAAGAATGATAGTACATGATCTGAGATATCAATTAAAGCCTGGACAACTGGATGTCTCTTGAATGGGTTTACTAATGGCATTGAAGGCACTTTTAGGTCTTTTACATCTTTATCAGTCATTTTTTACACTCCCGAAATATTCATCGGCCAGTCTCTTTAGAAATGCTGGATTTGAATCCTTCCTTATCTGCCTTAGTACTATCTCGGCTTTCATTATTCTGTTTTTCATTTCTATCATCGTTCCGCTTAGTTCCATCTTTACTCTTTGAATTGAATAGGTCAACGAGATTTAAAATAATCTCTTCAGCCCATTTCTGTTTTTTACTCAAACACACTCCTTTATTAAAGCGACACATTCCCTTATTGGTCTTTTAGAAATGCCAAGTGAATTGCATATATTGTTCTGTGATAGTTTACTTTTATTCTCTAACGAAGATACAAGTATCAAAGCTGCAGCAAATACATTCATTGATCTACCACCTATTCCTTTCCTCTCATCTAAGTAGGCTAAGTATAGCTTATGCGCTTTACTTGATAACTCTGGTTTGCCCAGGGTTGCACTAAAACTATCAATGATGTCTCCCATTTTTATCTCAGGATATCTAAGGTACAAAGGAAGTTTTACACTAATAAATCCTTTATCTACAACTATATCTTCACCTGCAATATTCAAATCTCCATCATAACTAAATGTTATCCACTCTGGTTGTTTCCAATGAGATACTCTGTTGAAATATTTTGCTAAACTACTCTGTTTAATCCCAAAGTGTCCTGCTACTGTCTTAAAAGAAAACACTACACCCGATAATCTTAGACCAATACAGATTGCTACTGGTGGCCTGTATTTTATTGGAATCCTTGACCTAATACTCATTCCAGTGTTTAACACCTGGTCCCATACTACTTCTGCAGTATCATGAGCATCTTTCAATATATCTGCATTTGCCAATAAGTCGTGATTTAATCCAAAGTAATCTACAGCACTAAATGGTAAGCCCATCTATTGTGCACATCCCATCTGATTTAATTTAACAAGAACATCTACTGCAAGTGCATGACTGCAGGCTTGTCTTACTTTATATCCTTGACAAGAACATTTACCATTTCTATTGATATAATATATTGTTTTATTGTATCCTGGTTTAGGTTTTATTTTCCAACCATTCTCTAATTTTACAATTAAATCTAAGTCTATTAAATCCCAGACCTTTTTTATTACTGAACCAGTAAGTTTACCATTCTTCCATAGAGGCATAGTCTCCTCTTGAGGAACATCATTACTTATTACTCTCTCAATATTTATTTTATTTATTCCCGAAATGATACTGGGAGTAAATCTTTCCTTCGAGCCTTTGACCTGCCCTTCTATCAAGGACCTGTGTGAGACTCTGCGCTTACCAAACTCTTCTATTTTTCTATTTTTGTCACTCATTTTTTTCTCCGAATCCTAATAGCCATTCTATTGGATCTCTTTCCATATAAACTTCAATTTCTGCATATATGAAGATAACAATCACATAAATTATACACATTATAAGTATTGTTAAACCAAGCATATCTGTTTTATTCATTGACCTCCATTACTACTACTAAAGTTTTACCTTCATGCCAAAACCTTGGGTGCTTCTCTAACCATACCCATTGGCCAGTAAACATATCATGAACAAGATATTCAGCCCACTCTGGTGCTTTATCCCAATCAGGATGACCAAAGTTTGTTTTCTTGTTTAGAACCATGTTTAGTGTAGGCACTAATATACAGTACTTAAACGTAACCCTCTACTTCTTTATCGTCATCTTCAGGCTCATCTACACCATCTAATAATTTAGTCATTGCATTCTCAAGCCTTTCTAATCTTTCATTGGTATTTTCACCCATTTCTTTACGGCCTTTACCTAACTCAAGAATAATTTCATGAAGCAAGTCTGGCATCTTTGCAAGACCTCTCATTACAGGCGCATCGCCTTCTAATTCTACTGCACCTGGAACTACTGCTTCTTCAGAACGGTCAACCCACATATCTCCATCAACAGTCTTTATTCTTTCACCTGCTTCTCTGCTCAATCCTTCGTCAGACACAGGCACCCCTATTTCCATTGGAACCATCTGGTCAAGGAACTTATAATCAAACCCAAAACTACGAACAATATCATTCCATATATTCATCATCTTTTTCTCTCGGTCTACTATAAAATCATCAAGTGTAGTTAGAGTAGTCATCTCCTTACTTGGAGGATAGATAATTACACTCCTTTTTCGAGGACCTTCTTTGTAATTTACTCTCCAGCCATCTGTATAATCTAATCGTATATTTCTTACTTGATTTATTGTATTATCCTTAACACAAAGTCTTGATTCTGACAGATCAGTCTTTGGCTTGTTCACTCCTCTGCAAATCCAAGCTCCAGAATGAGGCCTTGCATAATTTCCATCTAAAATCATTGAAGGCTCTACGGCATCCGTTGAAGTAATCACTGCAGGTACCTTAGTTGCCATATTAGTTTCCAATGGTGTGCTACCTTTGTTGCCATGATATTTAGCCACATAAATTTTAGGAGGTCTGCCTCCAGTTATCCAACTTGATATTTCTATTGCGTTGGGGTCTTGTATTATTTTTCCTTCGTCGAGCCATCGACGTATCCACTTAGATACTGTTGCTTTATTCACACCTAATCTTTTGGCGACTGCCGCAGCAGGAATTGCTGGAGGCCCGACCAATAATTTTAATGCTTCTGTTTGTAAGTTTGTTGCCATTTCTTAACCACCCATAGTTGCCATTGCCATCAGATATATAGAGTGCTGTTTAAATAACAATACGGTGGCCCCACCCTAACCATTGCCAGGTTATTACGGCCACCAATCTTTTTCCAGTGGAAATGAAGGTGTGTGTGTCTTCTAAAAGTATAAATACGTTTTCCGCTTTTTGATTTCCCGATGAGCAGAGGAAGCTTTTCGGAACCAACATTTGATGAGAGCTCGTTACAAGAACGAGTTACCTCATTCTATCGGAATTATGAGCACGCTGATGACCCTATAGCACTTATGAGAGCACAGCGTGATCTGGACACAATAGTTATGAGATGCCAACACGACAATAAACTGCCCAACCCTTTTGATTTCTTCAAAGGGACTGGGGACGCAGGCCCAATGAGATTTGATGCTCAGACTGTTCTAAGATTCATTGACAACGTTCAACGTGAACTGGAACAACGTAAGAAAGCTGTTTTCGGAGTTTAATGGACCAAGACCCACAAGCATCTGGTGGCGCAAGCAATTGGCGTAAACCAGGCTATACTGATAAACTAATGGAAGTTCAGAGTGCAATTACTGGAGCTGCAGCCTCTGGTAATCCTGAAGGATTGTTTTATGCTGTTGAGATATTTGTTTCTATGCTACGACCTCATTGGGATTTAACTGATAAAGAACTAAAACTTGTTGCAAATAAGAGAATAAGAGAAGTTGTTAAGGAATTTAGAGATATGCGTGGAATTGTAGAAAAGAATTGGGATGACCCTACTATGGCCATGGAAAGACCTCCACCAAGCCGTTTATTCAAGATGAATGGTCTTTGCTGGAAACTATTTGATGAAGTTATACAGCCACTTGTTAAAAAGACAAAGGTTAGTAAATCAAAGATGTATGATGATAGTTCTATTGGTGTTCCGAAGGATAAAGACGGCAATGTAGTTATTGACCCAGAAGAATCAAGGGTTGTAGATGATGGAGGAGAATTGTGAGCTCTATACTTACTAATTATGTTGCCGAGAATGATTTGCTGAGGCAAGACTGTTACAAGATATGTGCCAGAATTAAAAATGATTGGGATGCAGTTATTGTTAATGTAGGAATACCTGGAACTGGTAAAACTGTTCTTAGTATTCAAATGGCACAGTATTTCTGTGAGGCTTTGGGCTGTGAATTTGATTTAAACACCATGATTACCTATGATGGGGCTGGTTTCCTTGAGTTATTAGATGTAAACGATGATGAAACACCAATTATACTTGACGAAGCTGGAAGTGCTCTTTTCTCCCAAGAATGGCAAAACTCTGTCAATAAAGCTATCATACAAGCATTAATGGTTGTAAGAAAGCGTAGAAAGATTATGATACTTAATTTACCTAAACTTCGTTTCCTTAACCCTGGTGTTAGTGATAGAATCAGTTTATTCAATACTGTCTATACAGTTCACGGAAAAAGAGGTTATGTAGCAGTTCACTATCCGACTACTACTGCTTTATCTAACTATAAGTATCCATTCTTTAGGCAAGCATATATTCATCGCTTTCCTGATTTAGATCCAGCAATTAAAGCTCAATATGCACCTGTGGAACAAGAAGGTAAGGAAATGTTACTGCAGAGATATATTGAGAAGGCTGGAGGAAACAAAGTGGAAACATTAATGGACTTCATCAGAGAACTACAAGGTGAAAAGAAAGATATGATGTTAGTTAATGGTAGAAATGAATTCAAAGGCCTAAAGATATACTCTGGTAACCTCATGGCTGAAGCTGTAGAAAATGCCTCTGTGGCAATGTGTAAAGCTGCTGCTAAAAGACTTAATCTTGAGCTCTTACAGAAGTCGGCTTAGACTGCTTAGATTTCTTTTGTAAATCTTCGGCATCTAAATTGTAACGTGCAAGTATTTCTTTCTCTTCGTCAGTTATAACTCCGTCTGATTCTGCTAACTCCAGAATTAATTTCTCCCAGTCTGGGTTGAAAACAAAAGTAGTTCTCTCTTGTTGTCTCTTTAATACGTCTGGATCTGCTGCAGAAGCAGCTACAGATAGCTTTTGTGAACCTTTTAGGTCATTACTTACTAAGTGAGTTACACCCTGCCAATCCTCAAGAGTAACTGGTGCATCATTTGCATAATGCAATACGAAGTAATCAAGATTAGGATTTGGCGTGTATGATATGTTTGTAGCCTCTATAACCACTCTACCCCAAAAATGATGTAATTCTACTGAATCGTCTATCCATAATTGAGATGTTCTTAGTAATTGAGGTAAGTATTGGCCTGTCTGTCTAAAGTAGATTACCTTGCCTTCTGTCATTCTCCTACCTAATGCGATGTTGTAAGGGCTTTCGTCATCTAATTCTATACATTTATCAAAGTCTTCTCTGTTTGTTAAAATATATCCTAATAGGAAAGGGATACTGCCATAGAAACAGATACGGCCCCAAATACCCATGTCTGGACCCCATACTGGTATTATATTTACTTCCATCAACTGAAAATGCATACTCTGTAAACTTCTAACTAATCCATAGGTTAACATCATTACTCCAAATTGATAATCCATACCCTGGAACCTTGGGAATCTCCTATAGAGTCCTGACCAGAATAACCAATAAGCGTAAAAGAATCCTTCTTTTACTCCTTTGACCCAAACAATCCTACCTTCTACTTTCTCCTGAAACTCATCTTTCAGAACAAGGTTGGGTCTAATGATTGGTTCAAAGAATAAATGATAAAATTCTTTGAATACCCATAATACAACTGCAGAAACTAATAGTATTACACCCCAATCATTCAGAAATGCATCTTGACCTGTTGAAATATCAGGATATGCTGTAGTATAGTGTATCAAACCCTTCATACAGTATATGAAGAGTGCATCTGGCCACATCATTGCATAGGCCCCCTTGGGTTTTTAGGAGGCTCAGTATATTTGCCTCCTGTTTGTTCATTAACTTCTATTTCTCTTACTGGACCTCCAGGGTATATTTCCTTGGCCCTGTCTGCTATACTTGGATTCATAGCTCTTACCAATAAACGAGGTCCGAGATCAGTCTGGACTATATGCTGGAATCTTAGCATCCATACTTTCCAATCCATTATTAATTCATCCCACATTTCAAGAAGTCTTTGAGTGTCAATTGGCTCTTCATAATCATCAATATATGATGGAACCCAGAAAGCGTCTGCATGAAGATTGATACTTGTGGCTCTAATAAATATATCTGGACTTGTAGGGTGTGAACAATAATCTTTGTGAACGGCTATAACTCTGGAATATGAAAGAGGTATAGAAAAAGAAAAGATACTAACCTTTTTTGGCTTTACAACAAACCACCTTATTGAGTTTGTTTCGTTAATGCCCTCTATATGCCCCAGAAACACCCTTGAGACGTGTCTACTGCCTGTTAGCCATAGTTTGGCTGGTCCTCTTGGTAAAGACGCCTTACATGATTGTATTATGTCGTGTTTTACACGCTGTAATGCATGTGGGTCTATTACCTTCAAAGATTTCTGTCTTTGGTTGCTGGTTCTGAGGAACGCCAAACCGTATGCGTTCTTTATTACTAAACTGAGAAAGTAGAATCCTACCATCCCAATTAATAATAGAGTGAAGAGTTCCTCCGTCATTATGCTGTCTGCCATTGTCGTTTCTTCCTATTTTATTCTTCGTAATATTCTTCTTCGTAGTCAGGCTCAGGTAATTCCAAGGTATAGGCCTCAATATATTCTTCCCACCTCTGTACTGAACCCATCCACTGGAACTTAAACCATTCGCTAAGAACCAAGAAAAAGCCGAACCAGAAAAATGCTGGTAACAGCCCTAAAACAAAGAAATCCCAATAATTCATTTCCATGAATAAATTAAAGTCAAAACCTTCTACAAACTCAGTTATGACTATTATTACACCTAAAAACCTAAGTAGGTACAATATAACTAAAACCACTCGATGTGCAAAATGTCCTGGACCAAAACGTAGACCAGGGTGTAGTAGATCTCTACTATCATCTATTCCATAACTTGATAAGAATTTAAATAATATACTGGCTAAAGTTACTATAGTTATTACTGTAAGAACCCAAAACCCTAATTCCATATAATCGAATGCTTCAAAGACATTCGGATAATTCTCCTTTATTGGCTTATCTATCTTTACCATTACTCTTTCGGCCTCCTCCGCAGATAATCTAAATTGGTAAAGGCCTTTGTTATACCTGCAATACCGAACCTATCAAGGTCAGTAAGCTCTAAGGCCATATCTAATTCACCTCTTATCATCAAAGTTAACATCCTGGTAGCATGCCATATTATTGCAATACCTACTATGAATATTGAAAATGGGAGAAGGAACAATATAAGTTGACCAACAGAATTTAGGTTCTCTTCTATTCTATTTACTATGAAGGCCAAAATCTCCAACATAAATGCTAAATTAACTTCCTGACTAATTAAGCCTGGTAATTCTATTAGCTCTCTTGTCTGCCAATTTAACATTCCTGCTTCACAGAAACCACCTTTACCATTTCCACTCGGATTTAACGCCCTACATTGTTCAGTAGTCTGTTGAACGAAATTATATACTTCCTTGAAACTTTTACCGTCACAAAAGCCATCCTCTGCAAATTCAAGAGGCATGCCAGAACCCTGGAAAGAATAACTATCTAACATTACATTACCTTCCTTTATTCCTTGAACTACTTCATAGGCTTCACAGTTCGTATATTCTACACCCTCATGTATTACTTTAACATGATATTCAAATATTTGACCTACTTGGACTGGATTTATGTTAGCTAATGTTCCTTCTGATATTTCTGTAGTATGGAAAGGTCTCCAATTATAATGCTTAAGATTAATTGAATTATTCCACATAGATATATTATTTGCATATGTATAAGATTCAGTATAAAGAGGGAATGGACTTCCTACTTGTCTAAAGTGTCTATGGTCAAAATAACCCTCTTCAGCTTCTTGTGTGCTGTGAGCATTAGTTAAATTGCCGCCCTGGAATACCCACATTGAATTCATTAATTGAGAATCTTCATCCATCTCTTCACCTGCAAAGTCATGTAACCAGATTCGGGTTCCATCTCCTCTACATGAAATAGTATAGAAATCAACTGAATATTGACATTGAGGACTCATATCTACTAAACCTCCTCCATCTATAGTTGGAGGGTCATAAAATTCAAAAGACATCCAGTATTTTAGATAAGTAGCTCCGTGTAGATTTTCATCTCCATCTTGTCGCCCTGGAGTAAATGCAGTATCTTCAAAACCACCACCACTTGAAGTCCATATACCATAATCTCCATATTCATCACAATTAGGTACTGCAGGAACTGCACTTGTATGATCATAACAAATACCAGAACCCCATGTATTCTGAGCATATAGTATGTTTGAAGCCGTATCTACGTCCGTATCTCTTCCACTTATGATTACATGGTCTGTTGCAACCTGCTGATTGCATGTCCAGCTCTCGTCATCTATTGGCATTAAAGAATCATCTAATCCTTGTACGCAAGTAGTTACTATTGCTCGCTCTTCAAAATCAGTTGTGTTAGTGTTTGTAACATCTGGTAATGAAAAGGGCATAGTGAATGTTAATCTATCTTTAGTATTATCAAATGCTCTATCTAACCTGTCATAGAACATTATTCCATCAAGAGGTGTTCTATATTCCCATTGTGTATTCTGTCCATAACCAAGATTATTGTATGTTGTAGCAGTATCAGTAATGTTAAAGCCTCTTACACCATAACCATGGCCTTCTGTAAATAATACAGAAGTTCCGAGGTCTACTGGAAGTGTATAATTATTGTAAACCAAATTATCATCGCAATCTGTTTTAAAGTAACCTGAAACACCACAAGTCGCTGGTGATAGTGATGCCCATTCTTCTTTCAAACTATAATGCATATTATCTTCTAATTTCAAATAACTCTTACTTATCCCATCATCACCAAGGTCTGCAGTTGTCCAATATACCTCAGGAAATATCATTGAGTTATTAGTTTCTATTATATAGGCATAGTGTTCATCAGGATACCATGGGAATGACCACCAAAGATAAGTTCTATTGTCTATATCTCTTCTTATTAGGTCTCCTGTAAGAGGAATTGAGTTATCTGTTGCATCTCTACATCCTCCAGGTATCATAGGATTTGTAGCACCATAATAATCTGCTATCTCTTGTGGCATTACACTTTCAAGTCCAGGTGGTGCCCATGGCATAAAAAATTCTGGAGAACATTTCTGGTCTTTATGGGAGTGACGATATACTTTGTCCCATACTTTAGTTGGATGTGCTAAAGGCTCTATTGAATGGTCAAAATATGAATCAAATAATTCCATATCGCTCCAACCAGGATTATAATCAGAACCCCATTTACAACATAGGCTTGGATATCCATCTGCAGTCAAATTATAAGAATTAGGATTTCCTATGTGGTAGATCTGCATTCTTATATCTAAATTAGGTGAACATGCCTGCCAAGGATTCTCTGGTAGAGGTGGCGTTTGGTAATCTTCATTAAAAGTCAATGCACACTTCTTGTATGTTTCATTAATATTAAGATTCAAAGGTATCCTGAGCCATCCTTCTGAAGCTCCTGACATGATTGCATCCGATGGAGCTCTGAGTAACCCTGATACGATTACCGCACCTGAATCATTTACTCTAAGTATATTCTCTTCAAACGGTGCACCGACATAAGCTCCGTCTTCACCTGTTGTATTTTTAAAATCAGTCCAAGTCTCTATATTTCGTGTTATATTTGCTGTATCGCCTACATTAATTAGATTTACATTCTCCGTTGCATTAGCAACTAATAAGTCTTCAGATACTTCAAGAACTCGTTCAATGTTAATTGGTTTACTACCTTCAAAAATACTATCTTCATCTGCCATTGCAGGTGATGCTATGTTTACCATTAATACTATGAATACGAATATTGCTCTCATTCTAAATCTCCTTTGTGCTCCCTATATGATTCTAAAAGATATAAAAACATTTTTAGTCTTTCAAACATTATGCTGCACCTCTTCTTTCAATAGAAATTAATATTGTTGCACCAAATCTTACTATCATCTGTAAAAAGAATGAAAGTCCAAGTAATCCTGCAAGATATAAGAATCCCGTAACGATTTCATCCATATGGGCTCCTATCTCATGGAATAAACTTGTTATTATGCCCATTGCATCTACTGCAACACGAGCAAACCATTCTCCAAGCCCTTTAATTTGCTCCCAAGCCTTTCCTATTGCATCTTCTATATTTCCATACAGTGCTTGCGCCCCTTCTACAAAAGTACCCCAATCATATTGGGCTACTCCTGCTATAGCATCTTTTATTGAACTACCACATTTGTCCCAGTCCATATCATATGTAACATCCCAATAAGCCGCTTGAGAGTTAACACTTACGGGATTACAAGAATGTCCTACATCTTTCAATACATTCACTGTATCTGATATTACACTTCTTAGTGCTACATCTCCTGAATCTGCACAATTAAGACCATCCACTTCAGTAGTGCCTACTGGACATTCAGGTACATCATAATTAGATGTGACTATCGTAAGTTCATAAATGTTCCTTTCAACTATCTTATGCCTAAATGTATTGTCTAAATAATCAAAACCAGTTGATGTTCCTTTTACTTCAGTCCACCTACCGCTTGTAAGTGATGCTGAAGCCATTAATTCTGTTGAATGAAACTCATAGTCATGTATGCTTGTGTATGTAGCACTTCTTCCATTGATCTCATAAACTCCTCTCGCCCTATCTTCACCTTTGTTATCGGCATTTGACCACCCTTGCAAACTATCATCAGTAACACATGGTTTTGCAGTGTTCCATCCGTATCCATTTATTGCGCCAAAACCTAATTGAATTCTATCATTTGTGCACCAAATTCCTAACGGATTAAACCAATCTGCACTTGATACAATCAATTCATTTCTTGCTCCATCTATTCGGTAGCCATCAACCCTATCATGTACTTCTTGATACTTAGCCCATCCATTAATTGGTGCAGAAAAGGTGCCTGGACAAGTTGTTACATTATCCGACGATATAGTTCCAGGGTCAACCCCATTAAAATTAAAAGTTGACCGACTTATGCAAGTCATATTTGGCCCTACACCCCAGATAGGCAACGGTAATTCTCTTTCTCCAGTTTTAGAAGACGGTTTTTGTATCAATAAAGTTATGTCTGTTGTATTCTGCTGGCATGAATATTGCAAGCAATCGGTATCAGTTCTACCGTCACCATCTGAATCTCGGTCCTTATTGAAAGAAGTTATTCGGTTCATTTCTTGAATCGTACCTGCTTCGTTTGCACTTGAAGTGAATTCTGCAGGAGTGAATGGATTTTGAGCATCACAATAAAAACATACATCTTCAATATTTGATTGCCAATGGTGAGTTCCTGCAAATTTAAATAAATATAATATGTGTGTTGTCCCATTTTCAGGTATTAATTCAGAAGTATGCAAGAAATAATCTGTATGTTGTTTTCTAAAATATTCTGGATTTGTAGTTTCATCATTTAGAACTCCTGCTCTTCTTTGAAAATCATCACTACGGCAATTTGTACCCCAATTAACAAGGTCACTATATGCACAACTAAAACCTTCAAGAGCTGTGCCTGTGGAGCCATCCATTGGCCGAATACTAAGCCCTTCGTCAGGATATCCTAAATACCAGAATCCAGAATAATAATAATTGTGTTTCGCATCTAACATTTCACTCATTCCATAATAATCTTCCGTATCTAATGGATCTTCACACATATTATCCCAGTTTGCTGAAGAACTTGAAAAACCAGTACCTTGAGGTCTTGTGTCATTGAAACAACCCATTCTTGAGGCATTCATCCACTGCTTCAAAAATACATCTCCATCATCTTGAAGTTCATAAGCCAAGGCCATGTATTCTATAGTAATATCTTTTCTCTCATGATTAATAAAGGGCATATACAATGATACGAAATCCAATTCATCATCATTAACTGCAGGGTCTCCATCATACCAATCAAATTTGCCATCTGCTCCTGGACTATGAGATACTGCCTCTGGAAGTTCTTTCATAAACGAAACTGTTGTATTATCTGCATGAAAGCGATAACCTGCCATGTCTTGTGATTGACCTTGTGTGAAAACAAATGAAGTTCCTGAGTCTAAAGGCACTCTTTCTGTATTTGAATTGTGAGTATGTGGATTTCTTAAGTAATTTAATTGCCCATCATCATTAAATGGATTGCTAAAATTATATTCTCCATATCTAATGAATGTCTCTTGTCCTGGGCCATTTGCATCTTCTGCAGTCCATGATATAATTGGATTTGATTCTTCTAATTCTAAAAGAAATACAAATAGATAAGGTTGATTTGGATAGATAAATGAATTTACTCTATGATATGTACGGTCCCAACTTGTTGATGTTAGGCTTGTATCGTATTCTGTTGGTAATTGTAATGTCTGTGTGGAATGTACTGGTATAGATTCTGATTGTATTATTGGGAAATTACCCTCAGGACAATACATATTGGCCGATGATTGGAATACTGCTTCGAGGTTTTTACCATTGGAGCTTATGTATGGGTTAGAACCTGAATCTGCATCATTTGTACCATTGTCTACTGTCGCACAAACAGCCTCAGAAAAATCAAAAGCAAGTGCTGAGTGTCCATTTAGACTATTTTCATAGATTAAATTTCCATTAGCGTGAGTTATATCTGCATTTCTAATCATCTCTGGAGGTGTATATGCTATTGGATTCTGCCATTCTCCATTCCATGCTGTGTTATTCAATATGCTATTTGGTTCCACTCCAAACTCTATATCATTTATATCGTCTATTTCAAATATAGCAAGTTGAGAATTTGCAGGATTATATTTGCCGTCTATTGGAGTTCTAACCCAAAATTCACTTGCTCCACTCATAATGTCTTGGTGAGAAAACTGAACTGGCACAGATGCTGCAAAGTATGATCTGTAACTATCTTCACCCCATAAAGGGATATTTGTTTCGTAGCTTATTATGTCTGGAGATGATTTGTAATCTGACCAAATCTTTCCCATATCATCTCTTCCATATGGGTCAGTTATAGAATTATCGCTATTTGACCAATCTTCTGGTAACCCTAAGCAATCATAATCGTCCTCAAAGTCATTTGTATAATCATCATCAGGATTATTGGATGAGATTGTTTCTGCATAACAATTCAAGTCACTGTCTATATTATAATCATATCCAAAAAAAGCCTCTTCAGTTGGAATTATTTGTCTCAATGCTGGTTCATTTGATATAAGATTAGATGTAACTTGATTACTTCTTAATTGAAAATCAAATTGCATTATGTTTTCAGACATTATTGGTCCTGAATATACTCCTTTAGGCTGAATGGCCCAGGTCTCCATATTCAACGTCATCTGGTCCTGAGACAATATATTCTGTCTAAATGGTGATTCAAAATCAGACTTAAATTCTATGTCTACCGTTTGTTCTCTCTCTTCAGCATTAACTGCTGGTGATATTATTAGAAGCAGCAATAGTGTCGCTTGTAATATACTCAGGGTCTTCTTCATTATATTCCTCCATATCATTTTTTTTGAAAACGAATTTGTATTCTATTTTCGATACGCCACTATCTGTTAGATTTATATCTAATCTAACTTCTTCTGCACTGACAACCCAAGGCTCGTCTCTAAGAAAGTCTAAGTATTTCAATATACTATACTGTAGAGGCTTGCAAAAAGGTTTGGTGTGTAAAACCTCTGCATCCGCATACCTTGATATAATATGTGGAGTTACTGTAAATGTTTTTTGTTCGTATTTGTCTGCCATTTTGAGAAAGGCGTCCCTCTTACTTGCCAGATATGACAAAACAATTGTTTTAGCATCAGCTTTTTCTTTTTTCACTTCTCAACCTTTTATTCTCTTCTTCCAGGCCTGAAATATATCCGTCTGTCAGTAGATCCACTTTCTTTTTCAGACCCATTATGAAGCCTGCATATAGTGAAATCATCATTAAGCAAAAGACAACCAAAATTGAGGTCAATGAATCAATAACACTCTCGAACATTATTTTTTAATAGCTGGGAACCGTATAAATACTTTCTATAAAAATAAAAAAAGCCCTACCAGGTTGTTTGCCTGATAGGGCCTGATTAGCGATTTTCAAAATAAAAAAAACCCCATCACAGGTGTTTCCTGTGACAGGGCTCTTATTCAAGAAATAAATATTGAGGCTTATCGCCTTCTGACTTTTCATAATATCCGTCTTCTACTGTATCCTCAAAATCTTGGTCATGCAGTTCTCCTGAAAACTGAACATCTTCTACAAATTCGTCTATTATTTCTTTTGCTTCAGTTTTAGAATGTGCTAAAACAATCATATTGCAGTTAACACCTAAAACAAAGTTTACATTGTACTGTTTTGGCTTTGTCTTAGTTGTTTCCTTCTCTATGTTTCTATTGATTTCTTTTAACTGTTCTTCTAAATTCTGTCTTTTGTCTATTAATTCATTTATTTCCATATGACGGGCTTTCGCCCCTAATAGAATACAGGTATTGTCTGTAAATCTTCAAAGGTAGTTCCCATGGCTCCGCCATTATTACCTTCGTCATCACACATTGGATAAATCCAATTACCATCATCTAATAGTATACATATGGGTCTTGAAGACCACATATTGGTTTCTACTACATCTTCGTGCATGTATTCTATTTTTACTATTGTTTTACCGACTAATTGTTTTTTAATTTTAGTTAGCCAACGTTTTTCATTTATATCCATAAGATGGCCCGAAGGCCCTATTCTGCTTTTTCAACCTCTTCTATGAAGTATTCAGGTTTTGTTGTATCTGTTATCTCAGGAGGAGATGTGTCATCCCAATATAACTCTTGTAATACTTCATTTAGGTTGTCGTTCTTTATTGCTTCTTCGTATTCATTGTTACTCAATCTAATTATTGTTGTTGAATACCAACTTGTTTCTACAAAGCTTACTTCAAAATCTTTTGCCATATGATGCCCGAAGGCACTTAGTTGATCACTACATCACCGTGTTGATAATCAAGTGTTGAATCTATCCGTATTTTAACGCTCTCTGCCCAACCTCTGATTACCATGTAAGGTTGTCTCTTACGCCTATGCGTCTCGGTTTCTACATTACATTCAATATTATCTGCCATAATACATCGGTCTCTGTAATGAACCGTCATAACTGGTTTCCCAGTTTTACGACTCTCTGGTTTATTGTAGTGAAACCAAAATCTGTATTTTTTCATAAGATGGCCGTAAGGCCTTATCTGTGTCTGGATGCAGTGGACGATATAAATTTTGGATTATATGTCTCTTCATTTCTTTCCATATACTCTATTAATTTATTAATATTATCCGTTTCAAATATTACCTTATTATTCTCTATTATCCGAAACATCATATCGCCTCCAGTTCTTTCCATATTTTGATTCTGCGACAGCTTTCAATCTGCCTGCTTGGTGTAATACAATTGGAATTCCAATCGCTATTATTACAGCGCAAGTCAATATAATTGTTAATATGCTCATCTGACGGGACTCTCGCCCCCTGTTCCGTTCATAAGAAGCTATTAGCTAACTCCTTTAAACTTTTGTGGCTCTGCATTGGTTTGAGATCTACAGTTATCTCTGGCTCCTTGCGTACTGCTCTTGAATAATTATTCAAGGCCTTACTTCTTGCCCATACTTGACAGTAAAAACTGTATTTTCCTGTCGGAAGTCCTGTATCTCTATCAACAGTCTCCTTGTATGTGACTTGTAGCCGAGTTTTATGGTTCTCTCTTTCCAATAGCCACTTATTGTTGCCTAACCAACTATCAATATACGCTCTACTTCCTGTTATTCTAATTGAATCACAGGTGTAGGTAGACCCTTTGTGGTCTGGACGTATAGGACGTGGTAGCATAGGCTCATCAGGCTCCAATGAAGCCCAATAATCTAATGTTTGTTCCTTATTCATCTGATGGCCCTTAGGCCTTTATTTATCTAATTCATTATATCTACAATACATAGTTAAACCAAAGTCATAGCCTTGTTTATAACTATGTCTACAATATTTGTCTTTTAAGTCTTCATTTACCTTGCCTTCTAATAGTGCATTTGCAACACCATCTTTGAAAGCATTTAATTCTTTTTCACTCATAAGATGGCCCGAAGGCCCAGGTTAGGCATTTATGTCGCCCCATTTCCTGTTTTCATACTCTGTCCTGTTTTTTTCTGAACATTCTAAGCATTCATACCCTTCATTTATTAGCATGAATTCTCCATAATCTCCAACCCAACCACAGGTAAAGCATTTTCTTTCATCTTCTTCCATATGACGGCCCTCAGGCCCTATTCTAAACCAACTTTTGAGGCAAATTCATTCAAGATAGTTAATGCATCTTTTTTACTTTTAGAATAATACTCTTCCACTTCTTTATAGCTCAATCTTGCCGAGTCTACATCAAAATTCTCCATTTTGGTTGTTAACTCTTCAAGATGCGCTGAATCAAAATTATTTAATTCAGTTGCTATAAGGTCGTGATGCTCATTATTCAGATATGCTAATGTTACTACATCTTTCATTTCTATTGCATCATTGATTTCTATTTTTAATTCTTTCAATTTCATATGACGGGCTTTCGCCCCTATTCTTCCAGAGCCTCTGGTCGAGGTACTGGCCTTGCTGGGATACTATCCCACTGAACTAACTCTTCTGCAATGACTTCTTGAAAATCATATGACTCTATATCATCATTGATTGTCTTGAAAGTCGCAGTGTATCTTTCCATAACGGTTTCAACCATGTCGATTGTCCATTGCTTAGTTCTAATAAGAACTAAAGAATGAATCTCTGGTGCTGACCATAAATGTATGATCTCACCGTCCCATTGTCCAAAACCGTAGTTAGTCTTAGATTCTTTGGGTGATTTGGATAATCCAATATCAACCAAAACTTGCCTTCCCCTGGGTGCGTCATCTAAGACGCTCCACTTAGGATGCTGTGGACTTGCTTTTGCTTTGCTCATCTGAGTGCCAGTATAGGCACATTTTTATCTCTTTCTATTCTTGTGCAAGTTTATCTGCCCATTCGCAGCCATCTATGCCCTCGTAATTACTTGGGTCATTTTCCATATCTCGTATAGAACTTCCTACATATTCATCATGATAATGACATAATTCATTTACATAATTTCTTGTAGGATTGCTGCTTATGGTTTCTAAAACATATACCTTGCATCCACAAATGTGTTCTTCAAATAGTTTTCCTGTTACTACTTCTTTACTCATAAGAGAGGCTTACGCCCCAAATGTTTCATCTTGACACTTTTGACAAAATCCTGAAATCTTGTATTCTCTCATACTAACTTCATCTTTAAATTTTGTTACTTTATCCTTGCATATTACGCAAGTATTATTATTAATTGCATCTTCATGTGTCTCACCATAAAACAATTCTGATATTTTATTTGTAAATTCTTTCATACGACGGGAATTACTTCCCCTTTTTTGAATTATGCTTTTTGTTAGCTATATCTATAAGCTCTTTGCATATTCTTATAAGGCGTTCATCTGATTTTACAATTTCATCAAATTTAATCGCCTCTGTTCTTCCTTTTTCATCTCCAGCATGTATATATCTCATAGCTGAAAGCTGAGAACGAATTATATTTTCATCTATCAACTTTTTAGAACATCTAATGATCTCTTCTAATCTATTTAATAAATTAAGTCTTCTTTTCTCTGCTTCAACTACATTTCGTGGCCTACAATATAGAAATTTAGTATCTTTCGTATTTATTGTTAGGTTACTTTTTTTAATATATGCGTCGATTTCTTCATTGTTTTTTGCTGTCCAAGCCATATGAAGGGCCTTGTGTGAGGTTATGTTAAGAATGCTTCACCAATCAGTCTTCACACAAGTGTGCTATATGCCCATTTGACGGGCTTACGCCCCATTTTCAGGAAGAGGTGCCAATCTCTCGAATTGACCCCCATCCATGACGGCTATTTTGCCGCCTGTCTTTTCCCATTCTACACGTTGGTTCTCACCGCCAACAGTCTTACCGACTGCAGTTACGGCATTGAACAAACCCCATTGTGTGTAGTCTCTTGATGTAGAGAACTCACTAAGGAGTGTATCCATGTGTCCTTCAGGTAGTTTGAATTCTTTAACCACGTTGTTGACTGCTTCAACTGGATTTAGAACTTCCCTTTCGGTAGTCGCTTTCAGTTGTTTCATAAGCACGTCAAAGCCATCGGCATCAAATGTGCCGCTTATCAGGTCGTTTATAGAACTCCAAACTGCTGCATCCTCTAAATTTTGAGTCTGCTGTGAAACAAGTTCTCCTAATTCTAACTTGCTACCCAAATGGATTTTACCGAACTTTTGTTCGGATATTAATCCGTTTGAACATGCTAAGAAATAGAAAAAGGGAGATACTTTTACTCCACCAGAACCTACCTCTGAATTAGAGATAATAATTCCTGGGTGTACTTCACCTCTTTCACCAAAGTCCACACCCAAACTGGGTGAACGGGCTTTGATATACATGTTTGTTTCTGTTAAACTCGTCCTGACTATATCGACATCAGTTCCTTTCTCTTTGATGCCTTGTAAAGCCTGTAACGATGCTCCAAGCAATCCGTGATTATCCAGAACTCTATACCTGTCAGATAAAAAGGCTCTTATTTTGAGCCCATCACCTGGAAATACTTCAAGAATTCTTAGAAGTCTTGGAGTATCCTCCTGTAGCCATTCATTTACATTTTCACAAAGTAAATCAGGCTTGCTATCCTTCATGCGGTCATAATACCGCTTTGGGATTTTCAGCTTATCACTTACTTGTGCATGTGCATGGTCAGTTAATGGAAAAGTTCCATTATCTGGCACATTAACTACTACTTGAGATTTGTCACCGTCTGTGACAACCTCTGCAGATAGGTTTCTTGGATCTACAACAAGGTCTAACTTGCTGCCTCCCTGCCTCTCTAATTCTGAGGCAAGGTCCACTATGCTTTCAAATGTCTCTTTTTTTAAAGAGACAGTTTTTTCTTCACTCATCTGATTGAGGGGGAGACCACCATGAACTCCCCGTTATCCTCATTAATATATAGTGTTAGGATGTATTTAAACCAAACGTATCGTTTACGAGACTTATCAGTATCAATAAACCGATTTACGTTCGGCTTCTATCCTTTTCTGCGGCTATACAAACGGCTTCAGCTAATTTATACGGTATTTTGGCACTCTCAAACTTATTCAAGCCTTGACTGCCAGTTCTTGCTCCTCTTGGAGCAGCTTCATGACAAGGAGCACCATTCTTACATGGGTCCTTTAACTTCAAACTGGGTGGAAAACCACCCCAGAGATCCGTAGGTTTCATTCTTGTCTCTCCGTATTGACAATATGTCACCGTATGCCTTTCAAACTCATCAAGAAGTCCTAATTTCCTTAGTAAACCTCTTGGGTTTTCTATCACAAAGAAATATGGGTCTATGGCTTGTATCAAATCTTTAGTATGTTCTACTAATTCGATACCAAGCTTTGCACCTTCTGATTTAGGCACATAAGCTCTCTTGCCACCACCCCAATGTTTTCCTATGCTTGCAACAGAAAATGCGTTGCAAGGCGGTGATGCCAGAATTATATCTGGCTTCCAGGGAAGTTGTAATGTACTAAATTCCCTTATGTCTATACAGATGTCAGAATCAAACCTTGGATCACTATCCAAAGTTAATACATCATGACCTCTGTCTCTAAAAGCTTGTGACCAACCCTCTAAACCAGAGAATAGGTCCAATACCTTTAGCTGTCCATTGTATAGCGTTTTGATGTTATTGAAGCCGAACCATGCGGTTCGTTTCGTTTTCATCTGAAGGGGCGTGTGCCGCCACACGCTGTATTCCCTTTTGGACCATTTCTTTGTCCTTTTCAATCACTATTGCATTTGTCTTAGTTTCCATACATGCCAAAGCTAAACTCAAAGAACCCCCGAAAGGGTCCAGAGCTACATCGCCTGGCTTAGTGCAATACTCTAAGATATCAACGAGTAATTGAACTGGTTTCTCGGTCTCATGTATTTTCTTCGTATGATGTGGTCTCGTGTGTTTCAAAACATCGGGTTTTGTTAAACACAGTCTTGAACCATTATCAGCATACGTCATAGGCAAATCTTTTGCCCCAACATACCCCTTTGAAAAGAAGTATATTGTTTCATGTCTATTACGGAAATGGTAACCCATTCCCATATGACCTTTATCCCAAATAGCTATCTTGTGAAAATAAAATCCACAATCTATAGCTAATTTTCTAATCTGTTCATTATACTCAACTGTATCATGAGCTATTGCAGGTAAAAACGTATAGAAGTGACCTTTTGGCTTCAATACTCTATAGAAATGATTCAGTAATTCTGAATCAAAATCCTTTGTATCAAATTTCCAGCCACGATTAAGATTACGCTTTCGTGTTGAACCGACTTTCATTTGCTGGTCCAAGCATGAGTAAGGTGGGTCTGTGATGATTACATCTATTGAATCATCCTCAAAATCCTTGATCTTATCCCATGCGTCTCCTTCGATGATAACACATTGGCTATTCCCTTTTGTTGCTAAGTATACTCCACGTGTAACACGTTTGAAGCATTTACCAACATTCTCGTTTAATCTTCCTCTAATTGTGGAAGGTTTAACATTTCTAAATGCTGGATAAATATCCTTTAGCGTTTTAGGGTCTGCCAGATATGCTATCAGCTCATCTTTTAAACTCATATGATGGCCTTAAGGCCTTTTAATAACTTCACCAGTCTCTTCATTCCATACTATTTTACATTTCTGACATTCAGAAATTGAGTAATTATCTTTCCAACTAATTCTTGTTATTCGGTGGTCATGTGAACATGACTCCTTATTTTTAGTTTCCATATGACGGGATTACTCCCCATTTAGTTCATTATAGCTAACGTGTATCTCATAGCTAAATGATTCATAACTAATTTCTTTTTCAACTAAGGCTTCATGAATAATCTCTGATATAGCCTCTATATCTTTTCCATTCAATTCCTTGTTTATATATTTAATTTCTTTTATATCCATATGACGGGCCGAAGCCCCACTCAGCACTCGAAGTGCCGAGATTTTGTGTCCTTCATCATATCACCGACGACATGGTGACGTAGTAAACTACCTTCTGGTAAAGTTTCTGCAAACTCAAGGAGTTTTTCTCCATCGGTTTGTTTAGATTCTTCTTTTAGGGCTAATTTATCCCATTGCCATCTTGTCCTAAAGTAGGCTGCATAACAACCTCCTTGTTTTTCACAGTCTTCTGCTTGCTTCTTTCCTGTTCCGTGAGATAAAAATCCCACTGTAAAGTGGCGGTCATGCATTGAACACCAAGGTCCACTTGCACCACCACAATTAGAACAGGTCATATCTTTCTTTAACTGTGCTGGACAGATTCCTATTTTTATCCCTTTACCTCGAAGCTTCCGAATAAATTCAGTTGCTCCTTGCTCAGGTATTACTGTCACACTTGGATGTCCTCTATCTTGGGCATCCAAAATATCATCAATGGTATCACATGATGAATTTATACAGGTCTCTCCTTCTCTACTTGGCCTAAATCGCCTTCTAAAAGCTATGGAGTGGGTATAAGTCCACGCCTTGCCTTTTTCTGGGACTGCCTTTCTTAATGCCGTAAGATAATCGACATCGACCTCATCACTACCTTTGTGACCAGGTAACATCAACTTACAACTATCTGGGCAAGTTCCAAAAATGTTTTGCTTTCCAGACCTATTTGTTACGGCAATCGGTCCTGTCTTCGTATTGCCGCTTTTTCTGGTTACTTTTAATACCATTTGACGGGGCTAATCCCCCTTGTTGCTGAGATATTTTGTCAGATTAAAAGTCTCCTTTTCATGCTCTGATGCATAAAATATCTCTTGCAGGCTATAATCAGATAAACTCTGCATTTCTCCTACACATTCGAGAAATTCTTCTTCGTCATCTAACTTAAAGCTTTTTACCAGATTGTCTAATCTGTTTGCTTGTCCTGCTACATAATCTCCGTTTCTTGTTATAACTATTCTATATGTCATAAGACGGGCTTTCGCCCCTACCAGTCATCTATACTTCTTGTGTAAGACTCTGAGTTGGCTGAACCATCTGGATTAAATTTAATCAATCCTTCTTCGCCCATACCTTCCTCACGCCATTTTGTTCGGATATTTAATTCAGGCCAATCTGCCTGTAATTTCTTTAGAATCCCCGTTGGAGGGCACCAAGCCGTGTCATAATCTATATGCACGCCATAGTCTTCATCTAAATCATATGTCCTTGCAAAGGTCTCACTTGGAGGCCATTTGGTCCCCCAGTTTTCTATTGACCAGTTATACCATCCGAAAGAACCATATTTCTTGGTTAATCGGTTGATCTCAGAGTTACTGATTGCGATTTGATTGGTACCAACTTCTCTCCAATATGTTACCTGCTTACCATCTATTGTGGTATTGCCTTCATGAACTCCTTGGAATTCTTCAGGAACAGGTAATATCTTGTCGAAGTCGAAACACATCTCGCTATCTGTATCTCCGTTTCCTATTGCTTTGAGAAAGTCTAAGACTATCTCTTTCTTTCCTTCAATCTTTGTTGAATTTTCGCACCAATTTGGCATAAGACGGGCCTAAGCCCCTAATGCATGATATAACTCTTCTATTAGTTCATGATTGGGTTCAACCCACTCATAATCGCCTCTTACAGCTAATACTGCTAACCAATAGTCGTGTATATCTTGTTTCAATCCAGGTATTTCCATTGCGTGGAAACAACTATTGCAAGGCCATCCTCCATTCCCTGGGCCTTGTATACCGCATCCATTCTTTTTCAATAACCTTTTTTGTAACTTATCTATGTCTACTAATTCTTGTTCCATATGACGGCCTTCTCAGGCCCACATTCCTCTTTTGGATTCATATAAATCTAAACAATGTAATGTTTTATTCTTTAGATCTATAGTGTATAGATATTCAATGTCACCATGCTCGCCTGTTGTAGGCTCATAGTTTCCACATTTCCATGCTTCACCCATTTTAGGATTTCCAGCTTCCTCATGTCCAATTATAGTTAACCAACCAGCAAACTGACCTACATTGGTCCTAAGTTTACCTTCTTTTAACTTCTCCATTAGTGGTTCTAAACTTGGCTCTACTGCAGATGGATAACCATCCCAGTGCCTATAGAACCATAATGTATCATGACCATCAGTCACTTTTATGTTACATCTTGTTCCCATATGAGGGCCCTAAAGCCCATATGTCCCATCATCATTCAATTCATTATCGTTAGCTATAACCGCTTCAATAACGGAATCAATGATTGTCACAGCCCTGTCTAAACCAAATTGCACAGAATTTTTGTGCAACTTAAAATGTTTATCCATTTGCTCTGGTATTGGGTCAGCCCTGATTTCAGCTATTATGCTTATCAGTTCTACTCTCAAATCATCTAATTCGACCATTATCCCTCCACTGGACACCTTGGGCATCCATTGTTAGGACAATCTCTACATGTTTTTTTTGCCATATGATAGAGTGCAGGGTGAGACCAACCTGCAACATCTGACGGGTTTACACCCCTTCTCCTAAGACTTCAATCAATTGGTCAATTGCATGAATCTTGCCCTTATAATACATTACCATCATTGGGCGGTCTTCTGTTTCATGCATAATCTCTGTTGCTTTCCAATCTGCTCTAAGTCTTCTCATCCTTGCTAACATTCCCTCAGGAATAACGCAGATTTCGTTTAATTCTCTCATAAGACGGGCTTAAGCCCCTATTTCCAACCCAATGCACAACTTGCAGAATATGGTAAATATTCTTCTTGTTCACATTCACCAATAAACACTGCGTTTCCTTTACTTGGGTCTTCGTCATCTAATTTAGCTTCAACTACATCACCAATTGAATATTGAAAAGGCCAATTTGGCTGATGTGCCAATTTGACTTCCAAATCATCTGGATAGCATTCAAGCTCTTCTATTAGTTCTCTTACTTTCATCTGACGGGCTTACGCCCCTATTCTGTTGGTGCCTCTATTACTGCATCCAACCAAATTTTTACTCCATATTTTTTTCCTACATCTTCAATTTCTTCTGATAATTTTCCTAACTTATTATCATCGAATCCATCTATTGTAGCAAAAAAAAGTGCTGTTTTCTCGCTCATGTGACGGGATTACTCCCCTGCCTTTGGAACTTTCTGACCTTTGCTAACTAAGTCATTTACATGCTCAATTAACTCTGCCTGGTGTTCCTGTACAAAATGAGGCTTAGTTTCGTGCTCATACCAATCATCTATTGGCTGTTGCTTTGCCCAATCTAATGCATCATCTTTTGTTTTTGCCCAAACGAGAATAAACGGTAATTGAACACTCTCCGCATGGACTCTAAAGAGCCTTAGCTTCAGTTTTCTCGCTTCTCGTCTATCTATTTGTTTTGAGCTTCTTTTTTCTCTATTGAAATTTACCATATGATTGCTCTATTATAATATACTGCGAAATAATATAAAAACATGACGGCCCTTAGGCCACGGGGAGTATCACGCACACTTCTGGTTCGTGTATCCCACTTTGTAAGCAATCTGTGCACATACAGTTCCTTGATCTGTGGTCAAAGGCATCTATAAGTGCTTCTGATGCTTTTTGATGCGTTGGAAATACTTCCAACGGCTCGCTCCATTTAGGATTGAATATCCCAAACTTCTTTAATTCCATTTTCTGGAAATTCTTTTTGTATTTTGTCGATACCATGGTTTTCACCTGACAGGCCTAAGCCCTTGCCCAAATGCTCTGAACCAATTCTCTGAAAGGTTTTGCACCTGGGTCTTGTTTATCTATTTCTTCTATTCTTTCTTCAAGATATTTTTCATAGCTCTCTTCGTCACAATGTTTTTCAGCCCAATCAGGGTCATTTTCCCTTGCATGGTCTATTGCTTCTACTTCTTCGTAAGTCTCAGTATCTTCATATGCTGAGTCCCCAAAAACGTAGTATTCTAATGCTGATTGGCATTGTCCACAATTATATGCGTCAATACCTTCACCACTGTAAGAACATCTATTCACATATCCGTCCTTCACTGTGTCTGAGCCACATTCTACACATCTTGTTGATATTAGTGTTTCACTCATCTGATGGGCCTTGATCTACACACCCCTACGGCCCTGGATGTGATTACAGATGACGGCCCGAAGGCCCTTACAATCTCTCAATTGCTTAAACTCCTTTAATTCAAAAGGAGTCAAATATTTATTTCTGGTTTCTTTTATTTTATTTTTATCCATGGTTTTTCACCTGACGGCCCGAAGGCCCTTCTACCACACCACTCCATGACCATCACAATAGTATGCTAAAATTTGGAGATTTATCCAATTAAAGCATGCTGTTACTGATGCCAATGGTGTAAATGGCGTTAGCATTATGTTTAGCACCAGGGCGAAGGCATTTATTAGCCAAAATATTCCTGCTGCTGTTGCTATGCTTGGTTCTACTGTCACACTAACGTGGGCTAATATTAGTCCAATTAGTGATAGACATGTTGCTATTATTGCTGTTTGTATGTTAAACATGGTTTTTCACCTGAAGGCCCGAAGGCCTACTGCGCTAACTTATTGCGTACTAACGACTCAGGTCGCTACCCCCGAACCGCCATATTCCGAAGAATATGGGAATAATTACTATAACTCTCTTTAAGCCTGATTAATCACGCAAAATAATCAGTAAGACTCCTAAAAATCATATGTAACCCTTCCAAATCGGAACTACCTCCTTTTGAGAGGCCCTAATAAGTAGGAATTACAAGTAAAATACTCAAACTTTGTCTCTACCCTTATATAGGTATAAGTAGTATATAAAGGTGCTTTTTTAAGCTAAATACTGCTACTATTGACTGCAAAACCTGCTTCTGATACCTGTCTATCAAGTATTATCTGATAAAATAATGTTAAGGTTTCTTTCAAACTCTGATTATCTGTCTTTCGACCCACTTTTGAAACCAGTTCTTTTGCGAAATCCTTAATTTTACCATGATCCTTGATATATTTAGTCAATATCTTTAGTATCTCTGTAGTTTCGTCGTATGTTGCTACCATTTCTTACTCCTGTATTTCTTCCATTCAAATTTCCATTTCTGGGGGAATTTGTCAAGAGGCAGTGTTTTAGCGTCCAAAACCTCTACCTTAGCCTTCCCTACTCTATCAGCGGCTATGACGCCATTAACGCCACTTACAACCAGTTTCCTGCCTTTTGAGTCAACTACCACTCCTATCTTAGGACATTTGCCAGTTTCTTTGTATTCTTTTACAAATTTCTCAATTTGAGCCTCATTTGGCTTTGTATCTGGTTTCACATATAATGAATTAATCTTAACTTCCTTTGTTTTTGGAACTTTATACTTATAATCTCCAATTGTATAACCATATCTGAATGCTTGGTAACTTGGACTGGTATACGAGGCATATCTTTTTGTCTTTTGCCAGGTTGTTTCCTTGCGATTACTTGCTCCAACTACTTTGGTCACTTTTTCCTCCCAGCATTCCACCCTATAAAGCCTATCGCCAATAATACAAATGCACCAAGATAACTGCCACTCCAAGCCTCAGAAACATACTCACTAAATTCAAGTGGGTCTGTAATTGTTATTGAAAAAGAAAGCCTACCTTCTCCGAATGTTATTGTTGTATCTCCATTATCGCTCATATCTACACTTTGCATAGGTGGGCAATTTGGCATACAGTCTAAAAACTGAATATATGTGTTATTCTCATCAACGTAAACTATTTCCTGAAAGTCTACTAAAGATTCAGGTAGGTCAGTGTCGTCCCTATCAGGTATATCTTCTAAATCGTTAATTGGGTCTCTATTATCTAATTGATTATCTGTATCTGGTTCATTATCTTCATCATAATCTGGCCAAGAATCAGGGTCTAAGGGGTCACTATCATGCTCATATTCTTCTGCATCGCCAATACCGTCATCATCTGTATCTGGGTCTAATGGGTCAGTATCTATTACTTCTTCTTCCCAATCACTTAAGCCATCCCCGTCTGTATCAGGCACAGTAGGGTCAGTTCCTATTAAATCTTCTTCATAATCTGTTAAACCATCTCCATCTGTGTCTGGATTATTAGGGTCGGTACCTATCTCTCTCTCGTAATCATCATTTAATCCATCTTCATCACTGTCTAATGGTATGTCTATAGTATATTGATAATAAATCTCACCTTTAACTGTATCTATTGCAAGTAACTGGCCATTAAGAGTAGATGCACTTACTAAATTACCACTATCACTTATTGCAACTGATATCACAAGCCCCATTCCATTCCAACCATTTGCCTTCTTACTCCAAAGTGTTTCGCCATCTGTATTATAGAACGATAATTGTCCAGTTGCATTAATTACTTGTATATTTCCACCGCCTGCAACTAAGTATTGACCATTGTCTGAGATCTCCACTTCCATAACGCCACCTTCTATTTTCCATTGGTCTGTCCAGGTTGGCTCATAAGTTTCTGTGGACTCTCCAAAATAATAAATCTTTCCTGTAGCCGTTCCTGCAGCTAATTTCTGTCCATCAGGCGTTAAATCTACGGTAGTTATTTCTCCAAATGCTCCATTCATCCATATTACATAATTCTGTGCAACATTAATAAAAATAATAAAACCGCTTGAATCATCTATATCCCAATAACCACCTACGGCATAAGAACCGTCTTCTGAAAGACTTACTGAACGAAAGCCACCTAATCCATCATATGAGGCACTACTCTCAAAAACTTTACCATCTGAATTCCAAATTTCATCACCAGTTTCAGTATCTAATACTGCTAAACGAGACATATTGCCTGAAATACTGTCTGTTCCATAGATTACCGTGCTTCCATCGTCACTTAATCTTGCTGAAGTGATAATATTGTCTTCTTCATTCTTGAAAACTAAATTATCATTATTGAAACAGTATAGTATTCCACCATTTAGTGTCGCACCAGCTACGACTATAATCTGGCCCGTAGTGTCGGAATCAACACTTGTTGTTCGGATGGAAGAATTAAACTGATGCGACCATAATACCTCTCCTTCTTTATCTAACGTATACAATTTACTATTGTTTACAAAGGAAATCTTCTCTCCGTCGCCACTGATAGTTATTACTTGAGAAGCATAAGTAGTACTATTCCAATCTGAACCGTCACCATAGATCCAACCCTCTTCTGAGTGATATGATGGAGGACCCCACTCATATGCGCTTGCGGTTGGTATTAGTAAAATAAAAGATAGAATTAAGCTAAGATAGCGCATGTGACTCCCTCTATGTAACCAGTTCCCTTACAGCTACAGTTTTGATGCCCGTGAACGCAAGTACAAATGTATATTTTTGTCTTATTCTTTCTGGGTTTTTCTTCAGTCATTATTTCTTCTTGTCCTCCTTTCTTGCTATATCTCTTATTAGGAAGGCTTGTTCTTGACCACGAACTATATCTTTGACATAGCCTTTGCCCATATCTTTCTGAACTCTTTCCTTAAATTTAAATGCAGTTTTTTTGTCTGGCGCACTATAAAGATTCCAAACTCCGCCTAATTTGTTAACGACGTAATATCTCTGTGAAGGAGGGTACTTTGACATATATAACTGTAAGTAAATGGTTATATAACCTATTTACCTCCATTTTTCATTATTCTCTTCCTGGTGTTTCTTAGTGTTGTTTCACTTATACCAAATGCAGCTGAAACTTGCTTTTGAGTCTTATCGCTCGAATTATAAACTGCTACTGCTGCTACAGAACTTGGTGCAGAACTTCCTGCGAAACCTTTTGTGAAATATGTATTTGCTTTAGTTATTGATTTACTTGTCTGTTGTGGCCTTAACTTAAGTTTTGATGCTGCAGCTCCTATAAGTTCTGGTGCTGCAGGAGGCTTTATTGCAAGTTTCTGAGATTTGTTAATTGATTTAGCAGCCCTACTTATTCTTACTTTAGATATATCGCTCTTCTTACTTATTGCATCTAAACTTCTTGGGAAATTAGCTTGCCTTGCTGCAAGATAAACACTTGCTACCGCAGAATCTTCTGTCTTACGCCCTTGCATAGCTCCAGAATTACTATATCTTCTGAATATCTCCTTTGCACCCTGCTTTGCCTGTTTAGGAAGTCCTAAGTCATCAGATAATTTATTTGTTATCCTTACTCCCTTGTAAAAAGTCTTTTTTTGTTTAACAGGAACTGTACCTATTTCCTCCTTAACGTAGAAGGTGGGCTTTAGCACGCTCGGCTTACTCTCTGAAGAGAGCTTGAATTTTATTTTACTCATTTTTTAGAACTCCTTGTTTGATTTACCATCTTAGCTATATTCTTCGAATAACTTACTCTGGTTCCTACTCCGCCTGCCTTTCTTTTTTTCATATTAGTTATTTTCTTTTCAGATGGAGTTAAGTTCATCCTGACTTCTTTAGGTAAATATCTGCCTCTTTTAGATTTAGGCTTTTTACTATCTGACTTGGTTACATAATCCCAATTTTCATCAGTCCAATTTCTTAGTGATTTTTGTGATTTCTTAACACCCATAGAATAGCCACCTCCTGCTGATTCATATTGCTTACTTAGTAACTGAGCTTTACGTGCGGACCATTGTCCTGCAGAACCGCCTTTGCTTCCAGACTTTATTTTAAAAAATAAATTCTTCCTCAATTTAGGCTTGGTATAATTACCTGCCATATTTACTTTAGAGCTACGTACTCTTGGCTTACTGCTACTTATTTTATTCATTTACTTTTTTAGTTTGTATGTTACTTTTGTTTCTTTTACTGGTGTTATAGATCCATCTGATTTAGTCTTGACTTCAACATTCTTTGCCTTACCGCCCTTGATATCACCTTTTATTTCCTGAGTGGTTTTTGAACCATCAGCATGGGTGTGTTCTTCTTTGGTAAAGAATCCCTTTACCTTCGGTTTGGCCATGTCAATGCCTTCTTTGACTAAATAGGGAGCTAAATAACCAGCTATCTTTGCTGCACTCATTTAGAAGTCCTCCGCAAAACCGTCTTCGCTTACTGCGAAGTTGGCTAATTCGTTTTTGGTATATTCTACCTGTCTGGGCTTTTTAATCTCTTGTTTTGCCCATATTTCTTTTGAATCCTCATCATAGATTACTGTAACTCCTTCCCAAAGTGTTTTTCCAGAATACTTGTATACATTCTGCCCTCCTGTTGTTTCCTTTATTTCGCTTGGGTCTGCAGTTACGGCCTTACCTTGTTTTACAAATAAGTTCATTGTCTTTTCAATATCTTCTAATTTCCACTTATCGTTTTCAGTGCTTCTGTCACCATCCATATCTATCTTAACCCAGGTATCTGGGTTAGAAAATACTTTCTTAGGTGGTAGAGAAATTACTGCCTTATTCATTACCTTTTTTGTATTTTGGTCTTCTTTTATTTTCTTACCAGAGGCATCAATGTAGGTCTTTCTTTTCTTAACTTCTTGTTTATTCTTTTTTATGTTATCTTTAGCTTCTTTCCTTGAAACTGCTTGACCTACTGCTTGAACTTCTGTTAATTGTGATCTATACTGTTCTAATTGCTTAACACGGGCATTTATTCTTTCCCTTAACTGTTCACGCCTCTTTTGATAATCTTTTTCTCTGTTTTTTTCAGCATCCTGGACTTGTTGTCTTATCTGTAAAGTAGGACTTACTCCCTTTTTGAAAGGAGTTGTTCTGGAAACTGGCGGTGCTCTTCTTCGATATCTACTCATTACCATTTCACCTTATCTGACCAATATGCTGCTGAAAGTTTACCTTTCTTAATATTCTTGGCATGTCTTGCCTTAAAAGATAATCTTCTCATTCTGTATGCTTTGCTTTCGCCTTTCTTCTTTGGAGAGCCTTTTACACCTTGTTGTCCAAATCTTATAGTTTTTATTTTATCTCCATCTTTAGCTACAACAATATGAGATTTCGTTTTATGATTGGGCGTGCGTTTTGGAGTATTGTATTTTGAAACTCCAGCTTTTTTTAATCGATATTTACTCACCGTATCTCTTCTCCCATTTTTCATATGATTTAAGTGCACCGCTGCGATTTGCTTCGTTCCAGAAGTAATCTGATTTAGTTATCATCCAGCTTGCAACTCCTAATCTAACTTGCCTATCTCTACTGTTTCCAGGGTATGACCTTATTGAGCTATTTACAAATTGTTTTGCAGCTTCTTTTTCAGATTCAGTCGGCCTTCCGCCCGTTATTATTTGTGCATGTTTAGTATAATATCCTCTCATTTCACCATCTTGCTGTATCCTTCTTTCAGCCTCATCTAATCTCTTAAATCTTGTTTTTTGAGTTAGATTAGGGTCATTTGCTTCTTTAACTTTACCTAAAACATAAATTACATTGCGTGGCCTATTGCCGCTCTTTGGTATTTGTCTACTAAACTTGTTTGAAGTTCTTATGCCTTCATTGTCTTTTGCTCTTGCCCTAAATGGATTGCTTGGTAAAAATGATTTTGCTTTTTCTTTTAATTCAATTCTTTTCTGTTGACGCTTCTCTTGCTCTCTGTTCTTCTTTAATGCTGCGGAATAACCTGAACTGTATCTATCGCTCATTTAAGTTTGAATTCAAATCTCCTTGCTTTTGCTTTTGCTGCTTTTGTTGGCAACTCATTAAGATGGAATATTCTCACTGAACTACTGGTGTGTGTCTTTCCTGTATCTAAGGTACCATCAGGCATCTTATGATAAGGCCCCTTATATGGTGTTCCGTCTCTGAAATAGTGTTTTGATTTCTTACCCATCAATTAAACTCCCTTTTGCCTTCATCTCTATATGCTGACCAGCGTTTCTTTCTTTCTTCTTTGCTTAAATGAAAATCAGAAGGCCCTCCGAAATAATGATTGTTGATCTCACGCCTTAGGTTCTTATTCTTATTTGTTTCGTTCCAGAAACCTCGTTTAAACTCTATTCCTGAGTCTTGTAATCTCTTTCTTACTTTCCAATTATTGCGAGGACCATTCTTTCCTCCGCCAATTCTATCAAAGGCAACATATCTTACTTTTCCATCATCTGCTACAATAGCTATAATATATTGTCCTTTTCCAGTAGCTTTAGTTACTCTTGTAAGTCCTGTTAATGTCCAATAAGGTACTTCACTTGATTCTGGGATAACTGCGATAGAATAATCTGAATGATTTAATTTTGCTCCAGTGACAGGGTCTCTTTCATAACTGTCTCTTGCAATAAATAAGGAACCAAAGCGATTGCCTGGTTCTACTGTCATTCCTCTTTGTAATAAATCTAATTTTACTTTGTCTTCTATATTTCCAGAATTCCTTAGGTCCGTAGTAGTAGATTGTTTCGGGGCTTCTAAGTCCTTCAAACCTTCTGGGAATGTTTCACCTCTCTTCTGTGCAAATGCTGCTTTCTTCCTTTCGGCTGCTGAGACTGGTTTGCCATAGATTTTGTCGCTTACTTCCTCAAATTGATATATCTCAAATCTTTTTTCTTCCCTCGTAGGGTTTGAATAGACTGACAATATATGTGCTGGCCTTCTTGATAGGTCAGCATCACTCTTAACCTGAGTAGAATATAAAGTTTCAGCATCTACTGGGCTTCTATAATCTCTTGTCCACACCATAGCTCCGTTGTAAAGTCTGTCTTGAGGTGGTATGAATACTTGGGGACCCATTTCTCCATATTTTCTTCTTCTCTTTCCTGAAACTTCCTGTACATCATAGTAACGGCCACCATATGAAAATTCTTTGACTGCACTTCTTCTCATTTGCTCTTGTGTAGTAAATGTTAAATTTGAATTATATCCCCTATTAATCATTTCATATTTTGATAGAGGTCTCTTTTCTTTATCTTCCTGATATTTTACTTGTGAATCTCTTATTTTGAATTTAGGCATCGCAATTCTCCCACAAATAATCGTGTCCGCTTTCACAGTATTTGCACATTATTTCTTCTTCATCCTATAATTTGCAAAGCCCTTTATTCTTAATGGGCCTGTGTTTTTCTTCTTCTTGGGCCTTGGCGGTCTCCAACGTGCGCTGTATGAACTCGACTTACTTGATGCTTTAAGTGGCCGACTCATAGTTCTACCTTCTTACCTTGCATGATTTCTTTCATTTTAAATTCTTCTCTGTTGGTTGACTTACGTGAACGTCTGTATAATTCTTCATCAATCCAGTTCTTAAGCCAATCTAATTCGTAGTTTCTCCAGCCTTTTTCTTTATACTGCGGAGCTATGTAATCCTCAAAATCTTTCCTATAATTCATTCTTGCCTTTTCAGGTGTCTTGTATTTGTCTACAAGGTCATTAACTATCCATTTACCTTTCTTACGTTTCCATTCTCTTGTTAAGGGTGTTCTTACTTTAACTAACGAACCGTCTCTCTTTCTAAGGTGACCTACTGGTTTCTTTGCCTTGAAAGCTTCATGCCATACTGCAGATCTACCTGCATCATAAGATGGGTAGTTTTTGACATTACGTATGACTTTGCGACGGTTGTTAAACTTAGGCATACTTTCTCTTCCACCTCTTCTCGTCTGCTTTTGAAGTAATTCCTTTAGTCCAGCCACCATTCTTTTCTCCGAACTTAGCCATCTCTTGTCCTATAGTTAATTGCTTTTTCTTTTTCCTTTGTGGTTTTGGCATAGCATAATTCTGTAATTGTGAATCTGGCATCGGTTGAGGTGCAGGATTACTTGGTTGCATCGGCTGAGGTTGCATTGGTTGCCGAGGTTGTTGAGGTTGCATTGCTTGTTGTTGTGCTTGTACCTTAAATGCATAATCTCCTTGCCTTGCTTCATATTCTTGCTTCTTCATCCTGTATCTTGCAGCTTCTGCATCTAATGCAGCCTTCTGAACTGGATTGTTCTTGCTTTTACGACTTTCTTCTTTTTTTCCGAATAAACTCATCTTTCCACCACGAATTCTGAGACGTCTTTACTGTCGCCTCCTACAGCATCATCAACAGACCGTTTAAGGTCTTTGTGAATATCTCTGGAATAGCTGGCATCTAATTTCTTTAGTCTTGTATTTACTAACAGCATTCCTTCAACTTTTGCCCAGTCGGGTCCCGTCTGGTCTATTGCCTTTGATAAGGCATTTCTTTTGTCTATCTTACCGCCTTTGGTTTTCTTAACTACATCTAAAGCATCAGCAATACCTGCCTGATATGCTTCTTTTGCACCTAATGGATAATCTTCTTCTGTTTTGTTACTAAACCTGTCTGTAAACTCATCTTCAGCCATACTTTCACCTATCTTTTCATTATACATACTATCTGTCATCCTATATTGCCTATCCCATCGAGGGTCTTCAGCTTGTTTAAAGAACATAGATGTTCTGTGGCTTACTGTAGTCATTCTATTTCCACCTATTACTGGGTAATTAGCAAACTGTATAAATTCAGATAAATCACCACTTCTATTTAATTTAGCAACAAATAACTTTCCTTGTTCTGATTTTGAAATAGTTTGGTTATAACTTACGTTCTTACCTGTCTCATTAAAGTATTCACGTACTATGTCGTCTCTTGTAAATTCATATGTCTTACCTTGATATTTGGCTCTTATTATGTCTGGGAATCCATACCATTGTATTGTTTTTACTGTGATCTTAGGCTTCTGTGTTTCTATAGGGTCTAAGGACTCTTTGACCGCATAGGATTGGGTCATCATTGGTTTGCTTCTTGCTCTCATTCTATTCCCGTATCTTGAAACCACCTTGTTCTTCTCCTCTAACTCTTGCATACTCGCCCCATATTCGGCTGTCTTCTCTTATTGATTTTTCAACTGATGTTGCATCTGGGCCTTCTATCAAACCTTCCCTAAGTGGCTGAACTGCTACTAAATTCTCTTGTTGCTGGTCTTCTGTAGCACCTACGTTCTTTGCAAACTGGTGCCTTGATGTCTTCCAAGTTGAAGTATTTTGTGGATCTGATGCAAACTCTTCCTCTAATCTTAATTTGTTATCATTTGGTGAGAGATATAATAAAGCGGAAGTGTTCTCTTTACCATCATAATCTCTTTGTTTAGAAATGCCGTCCTTTCTCCATCTTACTAATGCGTTTCGATATTCTGGTGAATTAGCTGTGTTTAATGTTTTATCTACTACATCTCTGTCAAATCTCTGGCCTTCTTCTCCTTTTGGCCTTGTTTCTACTGGATTTACAGTACCGAAAATGTATTTCCTTTCGATTTCTCCTGGGTCTACGTCTCTATTTTCTAAACCCGATTGAATTCTTGATGCTTCAAAGTTATATTTCCCAGTTACGCCAAGCGTTCTGTATTCTATATCTCGTGGTGATGCAAACATACCTGGCTCAAATTCAGGATTAAGATAATTGGTTTCCCAAGCTCCAGCATGTAATGCTCTATACTGTTGTTGATTATGCCAATTTACCATGCCATCTTGTCTTTCTTCGACATCTACTTGATCTCTGTATTCTACAGGCATACCCCAGAATTCTAAATTATCTTGTGAAATAGAAGGTGCTCTTTTTACATCCTCAAAAGTTTCCATTTTTTCAGGGTTATTTGGGTCTGACTGTCTTGTGGCAAGCATAGCCCATCTTGGCTTAATTACTCTCTCATCTACTACTCTACTAAGTGAATCTTGAAGATAGAACGCTCTATCTTCTTCACCATTATTATCTGCTACTTCTAAATCATTTTCTATTCTTTCTGTTAATTCTTGATTTCTTGCTGAGTTAATAGTTCCATCAAAATCAAACCCATGTACGGCTGGTTCAAATGTGCCGTCTGATTTTCTTATTAATGGTTCTGAGCCTCTTATAGATGGTACTGGCCTTTCTCTACCTATTTCTTGTTTAAGTAAAGGGCCACCTATTCTTCTATATATCTCAGGAGCTACAGTTTGCCAGACTCCATTTACTTGTTCATCTGTAAGTTCTTTTTGGTCTTTTCTAATTGGTATTCCTTGTAGACCTTCTTGTGAATTCCACCATCTTCTTTCCCTAAGTGCAGCTTCTTCTACTGTGCCTACTCTAAAAGTCTCTTCTCCTTTATATTGTGAAACTACTGGATAAGGTACTACTGGAATTGTTTCATCAAACTCTGAATCATAATCTCCACGTATTAATCTGTTCCTTGATAACTGAGCATCTTGTGGAGCTATATTTGCCTCTCCATTTTCTATCTTATATTGCATTATTGACTGGGCAACTGCCCTTGAACCCAAGTAATTTACAACTAACTCTTGTTTTGTCATTTGCCTGTGTGGTGAAAGGCCACCACCGTATGGATATACTTCTGAAGGCATATTCAATGTAACGGGATCTACTCCCTTTTCTTTCCATTCTAACTTTTCATTATATGATTGATTAACGTATCTTGTTGCATAATCTTTTTGGACTCTTTCTTGGCTAAAGAATCTTGAAGCCATTTTACTTTGTTGTACTGTAGGTAGTTGTCCACTATCTTTTAATCTATAGTCTGGCCTAAAAGAGGATGATAGAAATTGTTCAAATCTTCTTGGTTCTTTAGTATCTACTTCATAATCAGATTGTCCTGCGAATCCTGCAGTTCCTCTGCGTGTCCTGGAGCGATACCTTTTAACCATTAAAAGCTACCTTCTCCTTGTTGTAGCCTTGCTCCACCAGCTCTGACTCTATTCCTAAATCTATCGTATTTTGAATATTCTCCTGCCTGTAAGTCCTGGAACTTCATTCTGCCTGTAAGAACTTTGATGAATCTTTTCTTTTGGTTTCCTGTTATTCCTAAATCACTTGCAACCTTATTTGGACTCTCTGCATACTTCTTTCCAGAAATATCTCTTGTTTGTAACATTTTACCAGTTTCTTTACTGAAAGGAACAAATCTATCTTCTACCTCTGTTCCTCCCGTTTTTGTATTAAATCTAACTCCAACAGGAACTTGGAAAGGCTTTTGTGAAACCATAGGCCTCACTGGCTCCCGTTTTGCAGTAGGAGCCTCCGCCTTGGTGTCAGGTAATTTAGAGGCTCGTGGCGACTTTGCCTCTTTAATTACTGTCTTTTGAATTGGGCGTCTTTCTGCGAACTGCCCTGCATTGCGTTTATCATAAGCTGCATTTTCTTTCTCAATCAGCTTATAGAGATTAGCATCGTTCTTCCTTTGATACAAAGGTTTAGCTTCCCATTTAGCTATTACTTTATTCCAGTAAGTAGGATTTGTATTTCCTTTTGCTGCTACAACATATTCTGTAGGTACTGGTCCCTTCACAGTGAACCCATTCTTACTCGTACTTACCGTTACTTTTTTACCCTTAAACGGTGCATATGAGGCTGGCTTTCTATTAAAAAATCTACCCAACTATACCACTTCCTTTTATCATTTTTCTTAAAAATCCTATCATTGCAATTATTATTGCAATAAGAATTATAGTACTAAATGCTAAATTAATATTGGCTTCTAATATTTCCATAAGAGTAATTCCATACTCAAATGTATATAGTTCAGCTCCTGAGCCACCTGGTCCTGCCCAACCCCATAATACTTGGATAGACCCTTCACCCATCATAACTCTGTATGATCTTATGTCTCCAGTATCTGATGATTTTTCTGTTCTAAAGGCTCTGTCATATTTTTCATAAAATGGTCTATCTTCTTCTAAAGCCCACACTTCCATCCATGCACTTCCTTTGTCGATATCATAACCACTTACTGCAAACCAGTTACCTGCATGGTCTAAATCAATATCATATACTCTCTGTCCAGAGCCGCCTGAGAGAAGTAAATCTCCCGTTTTATCATATATGAACCAGCCTTCTGTAGATGAAGCAACGGCTACTACTCCATTGTTTGCTACTGATGCTGCTTTAACTCCAGCTATTGCTTTAGTAAATAATGTATTATTTGTTGGAGCTTTGAAAAGCATCTGTGTTCCATTTGTAAATATTATGTAATCTCCATTGTCACTTGCATCTATCTGGAATGCAGTTACATCTGAATTAAATTGCCAAACAACAGAGTTAGTGTGTAAATTATAGACTGCATATTCATTTGCACTACCTTTAGCGCCAGATAAAGCGACTAATCCAGTATCTCCTAAGAATTTGACTTGTCCTGGGCCTGAAAAATCATTGCCCTCAATCGTTAGCAAGTTGGGAGTATCTTCTGATATGAAAATGAAGTTGTTATCTATTGAAAGAAGTACGCTTCCATTTGTTGCTATGTCAATTGAGGACCGTGAATCTGGATTAAATATCTGTTTCTTCATGAAATGATATGTCTCCTGTGTTAAAGTTGTTTCTAAATTACCCAACTTATCATACTTGTATAATGCAAAGTATTGCTGCCCCCCATCGCCATCGTATTTTGACTCTACCCATAGATCTCCCTCTACAGATACTGCCATTGCTCCAGCCCACCAAGTTCCATTATTCACAATCTGTGGAACTACTTTGGTGTAAACTGGTCTCCCTGTTCCAGCTTGTAACTGCCAAAATGCAATTACGTTTGCAGAAGTTGGATGTAATCCTGGTGTCTTAAAATGTGTATTACTATTACTTGTACCCCATACAAGATTTCTATTATCTTCCATTACTGTTGTTACTAATCCTGATTCATAAATGTGAAAGCTTTCATCACTATCTGTTGTCTGCCAACCATTACCAAGTGAATCCCAATAAGTTACTCTGCCTGATTCCATAGGCCACCCGTATCTGTCATCTACTGCAACTAATGTGCTTCCTGAATTACCAAAAGCAACATCTTGTACACCTCCTGTATAGTAGCTTCCCTTGTCAGTGAAAATATAGTCTGAGTCTGGACTGTTGTATAGTAAACCTCCATTTTCATTTGCCGTTAACTCATTATCTGTACTATCCTCAGCATTTCCATTTAATTTATACCAAGAAACAGGAGTTGCAAATGTGTCAGCATATTTTCCTGTTGTTGCAGGGTTAATTGAAGCAAGAGAAGTTATGTCTTCTTGACTTAATGCAGTATTAAATATTCTTACATCAGCTATAAATCCTTCAAAAGCTTGACCTCCCCATTCGACGGCTCCTATACTTAATTTCTCGTAATATGAATTACTTGGAGTATTAACGTAGCTATAAGTTGATGAACAAGTATATACCTTATGTCCATTAAGATAAGACTCTAATGAATCTGTAACTCCCATTGTTGAATCAAATTTCATTGTAAGATGAACCCATTCACCATAATTATCTGAAGAAGAATATGAACCACTTGGTGCATGATTACATGAATCTCTATTGAATGAACCTGACCCATCTGTTGAGTGTAGATTGTAAATGTAAGAACTTGAGTGAGCACCCATCATAAATCCACCTGTCAAACTTTCAGATGTACCCCAAGCACGCCCGTATGCTATTGCAGTTTCAAGAGATGGCGCTTCATTTGCAACATACATCCAGAGAGATGCTGTGGCTGTCTGAAGGTCATCATTACCATATATTTGTCTTTCCTCTGTTAATACTTGTGTTCCTTCAACGCCATCGAACACTCCATAACGTGCTGGCATATTCTCGTAATATGTCTCGGCACCATTGTTTGTTCCTGTATTACCGTTTCCACTTGAATCTGCTGCAGTGACTCCACTGGAAAAGTCTTCGTCTAATTTCCACCAACCTGCTTCTGTTGATGGTATTGAAGCATACATTCCTGTAATAACTGGATTTGTTTCTGATAATGTTAGTATTTCTTCAGATGAAAGTGCTGATGTATAAATTCTAACATCACTTATTGCCCCATTAAATGGACCTCTTGGACTCTGAGAAGGTACACTGCTTCTGACACCGAAGTTTAAATCGTTAGTATTACTTGCATCAAGTCCTATTGCATTTGCATCACTTGCATCTAATACACCATTTACGAATAACTTACGGCCTTCATCATCCCTTATACCACATAAATGCGTCCAATCAGTCGTTGTTGAAGTTGAACTTCCAAGTGCACTTAATCCTGTTGCTGCATTATTAACATTCCATCTCCAGGCACCTCCCTTCATACCAAGACCCCAACCGTCATTAGATCCATAAACATAGTAACCATCACTTATGATACCGTTCCTTTCGTCTGCATCGTCTGCTTTAACCCATCCACAAACTGTGAAATCGCCTGTACTTATTGCTACAGGGCCATTACCACCACCGTCTGATACTTGTATATTCTTATTCTCATTTGTAGAATCGTGTGGCCAACTAAAAGATGCTGCACTATTCAATGTGTTAGCCCATACTTGCATTTCGGGACCATCATACCAAAAATATCCAACAGCTTTACAAGTTGCCTTTGTAGTATACACAGATGGGGAATTACTACAATATCCTGGAGTATCATCTACAAATGCAATAGTACCGTCTTCTGCGATATCTGCATCTGAATATGTATATATTCCTCCTGGTTCACCTATTACTTCTCCATCTGTTGTAAATATAAATGTATTTGCTTTATCTTTATCGTAAGACCTTACGTTGTATAATTCTCCTATCTCTTCAACAGATAATGCCCTTGACCAGACTCCAATCTCATCTGCTTTACCCTCATAAAAATTAGCTGCTGACCCACCACATTCTTGTGAAGCTATACATACTGGATTATTATTATTCATAATAAGCTCTCCTTGTGCTGCTGTACCTGTGCCAGTGCTTAAGTCACATGTATGGAATTCAACTCCATCATAATAATATCTTAAAGAAGTATCAGAAGAATCATAAGTTACAGTCAACATCTGCCATGAATCGAATTGGAAAGGAGAAGATGGTGCGCAATTACCATATCCTGCATTCTCTCCTGCAGTTTCCAGATAGATATATCCATAAAAGGTACCAGTCGGATTTATATAAAATCTAAATACACCTAACTTATCTATAATAACTTTACCAGATGTGCCAGAACCTGTTGGTTGAACCCAGAAATTCCATGTCATTCCACCGTGTCCACCAAAATCCTCACTTGTATCCGTAATCTCTGCATAATCATTGACTCCATCAAAAACTACACCTTCAAAGATTAGTCCGAGATCAATAGTGGCACCTCCTGCAAGTGGCTCTAAATCATGGCCATTTCCACTATAGTCATCTAAGTCAACAAATGGATAAAATGCTAACAAGCTTGATTGGAACTGACCTTGGCTATTATAGAATAGTTGTTTAGCTTCATCATTACCTATAGCTCTGTCCCAGATAGCAACTTCGTCAATAGTTCCTTCAAAGTTAGCTCCACTCCTATCTCCAATTTTAATTTCTGCAGTACTATGTGATAAGAGGTCATCTCCTGAAGAATCTCCCCAGGCATTTAATTTACCATCAACATGTAACTTAGCTCTTTCTCCGTCATAACTATAAACAACGTGATGCCAGTTATCATCATCCCAACCATTTGTGGATGAAGATATAGTCTGTGCACCGCTTACATCATAGGCTGAAGCTTGAATAGTTCCATCTGTGTGTAAATAAATACCTAAATTACCTGCACCCCATGCAGTTCCTCTTGCAACTATCCACCTATAACCTGAACCTGAAGAATCTGCATTAAACCAAGCTGCTACTGTAAATTCATCGCTTGTAGTTATTTCATCTAAGTTATCTGATATTGTAATTTCGTCTGAGCCACTAAAATAATAAGCTCCTCCTACATGTCCTTCGCTTGGTGTTGCAGTAGTTATAACTCCGTCATATCCATTACCACTGTAATCATCAGCATCATTATCTAATGGCCAGTATCCTATAAGGTCATCCTCGACGTCATATACTCTGCCTTTAGTATCTTCAAACAATTGTCTTATTTCTGTTTCACTGCTGTGTTTTCCATCCCAAACTGCAACCTCATCATAATATCCTATGTAATTAGTTCCACCAGAATAATATCCAAGGCTCATGTCATTTGTAGGTTCAATATCTCCTGCAAATAAAGCACTATTGAAAGTATCTACTAATTCACCATCGACATATAATTTAACTTCTGTTTCGCTTTTATCGAGTGTCATTACAACATGATGCCATGCATTACATAACTCTTCTGACTGAAGACTCCAATAATCAGAGCCAGTTGAAGAACCAAAACCTGCTTTAACTTTACAATCTTGTAATATTAAAGTCCATCCTAATGACCAGAAATTTACTTTCTGTATCATTCCTCTTTGAGTTCCATCATCTATTTCTGGTTTAATCCATAATGAAAGTGTATAATCATCTGCAAAAGTAGGACTCTCAAGTATTTCTACCTGCCTACTCTCACTATAAAATCCACTACCAAGCACTCCATCAGATTTGTGTGAGTGACCACTTGTAAACCAATCCTTTACAGTTCCATCAAATCCATTTACACTGCTATCTGTTATAGGGTCATTTACATTAAATGTACTTGCACTATCAAATTGATAAAGAAGGTCTGGAACTCCTAATTTGTAATACATACTGGTATCACTGTCGTCTTGTATTCCAAGGTCATCTTCACTCCATAGTTGTAAACCAATGTCTTCATCATCATATACTTCGACACTATCTGCAAGAATTCTTCCGTTTGAGGATTCAATGAAATCAATAGGTCCGCCTATATTTTCTCTCCACTGTTCAACTCCTGCTGTGTTGAAAGCTATTACATCTCCTTTCTCAGTTCCTACTGAAAGTGTAGTGCCATCAAATGCAAGTGCTGTTGCAGCAGAATCTAAAAATACAGACCAATCAGGTTCAGAGTCTATTACAGGGTGAAGGTCAAAACCATAAAGATAGTGATCTGCACTACTTGCAAATGCATATGAATTATCATCCATTATTGCGATACCAGTTATTGCTAATTCTGAAGTGAAAGACATTCTTTCAGTTCCTGCTAAGTCGTGTAATTTTACTTCGCCATTAGTGCTTCCTGAAATTATAATTGGTGCAGCATTATCACTAATTCCTACAAGGTCTCCTGGGCCTACATCTGCAGTCCATTTAGGTGTTGCAAGTGTTCCAGAATGTGTATCGAATAATGTAAGTCCACCTCCGCCTTCTCCACTGTTAGTTCGTGAAACGACGTATCTACCCAATTGTGCCGAATCTATTCCTGAGGGACTTCCGTGATAATGTAAATTGTATAGGTCTGTTATCTCTGCTGCTGTTAGGTCTCTTAACCATACTTGAACTTCATCTATCTTACCATTCCCATCTCCTCCAGCCTCAGGGAATATTTCAAATGAATCGAATGCTGGGTCTATTACAGTTCCAATAGATGCATCAGAACCAACCTGAACACCATTTAGATATGTATTGTGGTTGCCTCCTGCAGCCCATGTAAATGCAATATGGTGCCATTGGTTTTTAGTTAACCATTCACCTGGATTAGGTTCAGCTTCATCTACTCCAGCATCAGTCCATATTCTTGAATTTATTCTGCCGTCTGTATATAGTCTATGATCTCCTGCACCGCCCATATTTATTGCGCCAAAAGTTCCTGTGTGCGATTCTAAATTAATCCAGTAAGAAACCGTTACGGCTGTATTAGGTGCGTTAGTAAATGAGCTAACTTCAACTTTATTTGTGCTGCCGTCAAAGTCAAGTCCGTTACCAAAGTAACCAGTATCCCATGTAGCTCCAGTAATAGTGCCTTCATTACCATTACCACTTAGGTCTTCAACTGTAGACCCAGTTCCTTCCTCCATGCGCCAGTGACCGACAAGGCCTGATTCCATACGGTCATGTGAAATAGCATAGAGAGCAGCTACGTCTGAAGCGGAAAGGTCATTTGAATAAAGGAAAATCTCATCTAAGTCTCCATTCCAATGCCAAGAACTACCTGCATGAGCTCCAATATTCACCTGTGCACCACCAGAAGGGTCCCAACCTATATTGTCTCCTGAATAAGAACCGCTGGCGTCTATTCCATCATAGTAGTATTTTAATGACCCATCAATTTTATTATATACGCAAACATGATGATGCCATTCTCCTTCTGTTCCTACTGCATTAGGGCCATATCTCCATGTTGCAGCCCCACCGTTCAATTCACAAAAGTAATAGTTAGAACCAGTCATTCCTATTCGGAACTTACTGTAATATTTACTGAACATCGTTTGTGTGACTCCAGTTGTAGCATCGACCTTTGCCCAACCACCAAATGATATTTCAGTTAAGTCATCGAACTCATCTCCAATCTGTACATAATCATCAACTCCATCGAATCCTATTCCACCACCCATCTTTCCGCTTTTCCAGACTGGTTCTCCTGTAGGATTTAGAACTCCGTCATTACCGTTTCCACTGTAGTCTTTTGTACTTGTACCTGCACCTTCCTCAAATAAATAGAGTCCTTCCAAATCTCCTATTGCTTCATAGTCGGCTAAGTCTGTTGCATGGTCGTCATCAGCCCACATCTCATCATAGATTGGTTCATCGTGATTATAACTATTAGTAAATATTGGTATTTTGCCGTAGCTTAAAGTCTGTTCATCTTCTTCAGTAAATGCAAAAGTACCACCCGAAGAGATAACTATTTCTGCATCACTACCTGATGAGTGTTTACTCCATATAGGTATTGAATCTGATTGTTGCCATCCATCATTACCATCATAAAATATATGGAAATGCTCTTCAGAATCAAATAATGCGATATAATGACCATCATCTGACATATCTAATTCAAGTCCAGAACCTGATGGTAATTCATCAAGATTATTATACAAGACTGGTGTTGAAGAAGCTGAATTCCAAACCATTAGAGAATCTGGTTCACTTCTTAAATTTGCAAGCCACTCACCGTCATTACTTATTTGCGGTTCGCAGCGTATCCTTTGGCCATCTCCAATATGAGACCAGATTTCTGTGCCTGTTATTCCATTATAGAGATAAGTATAACCATCCCAATCTCCGAAAACAATCTTTGAATGATCATATGTCACATCTATTCCACGAACATCATCTGCAGCATTAGCACTCCATAGTAGAGTACCATCTTCAGAATCAAATACTTGAAGTTCATCATGCGAACCTGAATCTAAACCAACTATAACGATTTCCCCGTCGCCTGAAATCTTTACCTCGTAAGGCCTATCATCTAACGCAGCTTCCCAAGCCATTACATTATTTTCTATATCATGTACGTATATTGCGTCGTCACCATCAATATTTTCACCTGTGAATGCTGCATACTTCCCATTACCTGAAATTGCTGTTAGCCAAGCTTCATCCATTGAACTATTATGAATTAAAGTATTATTTTCTCTTTGGAATATAAGTCTATTAGCGCCAGTTCCTGCTGTTGCAACAGCTGCATATTCTCCATCATCTGAAATAGCTATATCATCAACTTCATTATCTGCATATGGAAGTTTGAATGACCATATTGGGCCTTCTTCAAGACCAAAGAAAAATATACTACCTTGACTTCCAGCATTCTCTTCGTCACCATATATTATGTAGTTACCATCATCAGACATTGCAAGGGCTGACTTACCATAATATTGCCCAGCTCCATCATCTGTATTAACGAAATAAGTGTTTAATTCTGAACCTGGCCCAGACTGTGCATAGTTGATTGCACCATAAGCACCATCATCAGATATAGTCATATGTTTAGAATAATCAATACCTACTTCACTGTCACCAAAATATAGGTTCTGGTCGTCTAACTGGACTGCATCTGCTGTCCAATTTGTATCTGGTTGAGCACCCCAAGTGTTAAGCCATTTACCAGCTATCTCTGATACTTCTCTTGTCTCTTCATCATAGATTATTCCTGCCGATGCAACTGGTAGCATTACAAAAATAAACCCAATAAAAAAAGCTACACTCTTATTCATGCTACACCTCCAGTTAAAAACCTCGTTATAACAGGCACGGCTACGCCTACAAATGATACAGTTATAAACAATGGGAATAATCCTACCAGTTTATCAAATGGTCCTGGAGCCTTTACCATCTTAAAGGTAAAGTAATCCGTAACGTCATTCTTAGTATCATTCGCCTCCATGAAGTATTGGTATTCTCCTGGATACCATGCTGTAAATTCATAAGAGTAGTTTCCATCTAAGTGATTGAGCATAGACACTTTAGTCCAGACATTACAGTAATATCCTTTTGATATTGCATCATCAATATTACATTCATCTGTAACTGTATCTGGATTGTCCATTTTCATAAACCATAGATCTACTGTTAAGTTTTCAGGTTGTGTTATGTTACTTAATACAATTACACTTATGTTATGTGAACTTGATAGTGTATTGCCAAGTATAATTGCAGAAGGCGTGTTGATTTGTACTCCATCTGTTACAGATATCTTTCCATCAAACCACACAGTATCATTACCTGGCCAAACATCTGCGCCTGTAAATGCAAAGTATGGTATTTGTCCACATGGTTCAAATTCATGTCTTATGTTACTTAAAGAAATAAATATTGAATCAGTTCTACATCCTACAGGAGTTAAATTCCATATTCCATTTGGTAAGGAAGATAGTCTTCTTGCTTCTGATATTTGAGGCGCACTACCTGTTAAAGACCATAGCCCTCCTGGGTTAATCTCAACACCAGTGCTTGCTGGATGGTATTCACTGATACTTCCTTCTAATTGATTCCACTTTGAATGATTATAGATTGTTAAATTTAGCATTTGTACAATATCAGAATTATCCATAGTATATACTGTACAGTATTGTAAGAATGGTAAAGCACAATCAGGCGCCCTTAACACTATTGCATTTGATGATGTTGGTGCATATCCTACTGGTGCATCGCCAAAGTCTGCTTTACCATAGATTTCATAGTTAACTGTTGAGTTTATATTACCTGCAATTAATCCTGCATCTTCATGTCGTGTTATTGCCATTGGATTGAATACTGAATTCCACCAATAAAGAACTGCTCCTGTTCCTATCTCTGGATATGAATTAATATTAGCTGGAGTTACTGTACCCCATGTATTGTCTGTATTAACGTGTACTTCTCCACCTGATTGTAATTCTAATGTTAGAGTATCAATGTTTGCATTCTGATTTAGGTTCCATGTTCCTTCATAGACGTAAACATGTGTTGGTGCTATAGTTGCTACTTTGTTGTCTATGCTTGACTGACTTACTGTGAACCCAGATGAATTAACTATGTAATAAGAATCAGCAACATCATTATGATTTATGGAAACTACTCCTGCAGTTCCAGCTACTTTACTTATATCAAAGTTAGAGTTTTTAAATTCTGCAACTCCATCGAATGCCGAGACGTCTGTGATAGATCCACTTATTGTATTGTTATTGAAATATAAGGGATATGAGCTGCCAGACCACATGGCCCTTACACCAAAACCATACTGATTTCCTGAAACTGTATTCTCATTAAATCTAACTATTTGCGCAGCTCCTAAATTTACTGCAAAATACCCTGCTTGATTGTTCTGGAAAGTACTGTTTATCACGTCGTATTGATGATTGGATGCACTATCACCACATCTTTGGAAATATTCAAATGTGGAGTGATTTGCTGTAAATGTCATTTCAGTATAACAAGTCCAATAATTTGAACCTGGGTTCTCTGCAGTAACCACAACATTTCCACTATTTACTTTACCACTTTTAGTCAAGTCTTCACTTCCTACGCTGTCGTTTGCATCTGCTGTAAAGTCATCTGTCTCGTTTAATTTATACCAATGGTCTGCACCTATTGAATTACCAGAGTCTGCAAATGTGTTACCTTCATTTGTGGCTGGATTATTTCCACTATTATACAATGTTGCTACATCTCCTGTCTTATCTCCACTAAAGAATCTAACATCTGCAATGCCACCTTCAAAGGCACCATATCCTCCACTACCTATTGTAATCGAACCACCCATAGAAGTTGCATCTACTGAGCCACATGAACCAGTTACTGGACCATTTCCAGAAACTTCTACTCCATCTACGAATAATCTATAAGTGTCAGGGTCAGCCCAGTCTGCGTAAGCAACAACGTGGTGCCATTCTCCGTTAAGGATATCACCCATATCGCTGTTTGAGAAATATCTGAAGCAACCTCCATTTGCTAACATTAAGAAAGAGTTACCTATTATTGAAAGCCCACCATCACCAGTTCCATTAACGCCCCACATACTGACATATGGGTCGTAGCTTAAAGGAGAATCATATGTTCCTCCGTCTTTAAATTGATACCAACCTGAGACAGTTATATCATCTGCTCCAGTGTAAACATTTGTTGAACCTTCTAATCTGGTGCTACCATTCTCATTATAGAAATGTGCTCCTGCAAAGCCATTGAACTGTGCATCTAAATCAGCTTTGTCTCCTCCCCAATTTCTAAACCCAGTATTAGTTGTATCTCTGAAAGTAATTGTAGATCCACCACCTACTATTAAATTATCTGGATTATAACCAAAGAGTCTTACTGTAAGGATGTCATAACCATTTGTATCTAAAGTATCTCCACCGTCAAACGAGAATTCTCCAGTTTCCCAATCACCAGTCATAATTATTGTTCCAAATTGATGAGATACACTTGCATAGTTGTTATATGCTGGGAAATACATTTTATCATTATTATTTCCTCCAGTAGTTCCCCACATTCCTCCAGTAAGGTTAGATGAAGTTATTGGGTCTGAACTTGAAGATAATACTTCAGTGCCATCTAATGCTGAAGCTCCTGCATTATCAGCACCTATCCATTGTAGCCTACTTGCAGAGCTGTAATTTAATAATCCATCTACTGTTAGATTATGAGTTATACCTATTCCTCCTCCACATGAATAATATTCTCCTATAATTGCATTTACAGTATCTCCTGAAGTTATGTTGAGGTCATAGAAATGAGCTGATTTCCAAGACTGATGGCATTTCATGTACAGTGTATGTGTTGTTCCACCGTCGAAAGTTATCTTACCTTCTCCGAATAATAATACTCCTGTATAATATTCATTTCCTGCTGCACTTGTTTCAGTAGTCTTAGCACCGTACTTTTGTCTCCATGCATCATCTGTAGAAGAATCATCTGAATTATTTCTTAGCTCTAATTCATATCCATTTCCAGACTCGTCATTTACATAAGTGTAATCAGTTCCTTTAGTGAATAACCAGTTAGCGACAAGTGTTGCTCCTGTGTTGTTTACTGGAGTTCTGTTAAACATATCTGCTCGAATATCTTCTATTGTCTTTGTTCCATCAAATACTCTGAACATACTCATGTCAAAGGTTCCTTGTCCACCCGATGCTGCGACTAATGGGTCGTTTGTTGCATATCCATTAACATATACTGGATAGGTTGAGTTTCCATTAATATAATATCCAGTTAAGTCTGATCTTAGGCTTCCATAGGTATCAAGCTGATTACCATCCCATTTTGCAATAAGAACACCATCTAACCATACTTGTGGATAAGTATCTGAACCGATTATTACTACAATGTGATGCCAGGTTCCATCTCTTATATCTCCAGACAAGTCTTTACCGCTGTAGTCTCCGTGGTTCGGAAAGTCAGATGAAATGTGTGTAGAATCTGAACAACTTGAATAACATAGGTTTACATCTAATCCTAATTTTCCATCACCAGCCATGAAGAGTCTCTGGTCATCCCATGCGCCATTTATCTGGAATAATGTAAAGGCGTTACTTCCTGGTTGTACTTTAACCCAAGTCTCCCAAGTTACATTCTCATTCTCGAATGCAGCCCTATCATCATAATTGTATCCATAGTATTCTCTTGAGTCTGTATCATCGTTAGAGAACATAGATTCTCCCAATAATCCTGTGTCGAGATACATGTCTCCATGAATTTCAAGTTCTCTGGTTCCATTGTCGTCAAGGTCAAAGGTAGAGCCAGAAACTATTGTGACGTCAGTTGTCCTGGTTGGTGTCCCTCCTGTCTGATGCTCGACACATCCACTCATTATAAAGAAGTCTGGTAATGCATTTGGTGATGTAGGATATTTTTGATTACCATAAGAGCATTTGCCGTCTCCTAAATTGTATGCAAGTGTTGTCATATAGGTTCCATATGTTAAGGAAGTGCTTTCAGTTGCACCATCTACCATTATGACAGTTATATCTCCAACTGCCTCTCCACATACTGCAGTCACACAGAAAATATACCCTCCTATTCTTTCAGCAGACTTAGCGTAGACTACAGCGGTAGTTGAACTTCCATTGTATACTCTACTGAAATTATTAGTTGATATGTGATCTACTGTTACTTGCTGTCCATTAAAGTCGAGGTATCCGCCATTTGCTTCTATATCTTGGAAATAACTGGTTCCATCAATAATTAAAACTGTATAACTCCAAGTCTCTCCTGCACCTTCACAAGCTCCCTTAGTTGAATGGCCACCTGCAGAACACCTTCCTTCAAGCTCTGCATCATTTTGATAGTCTATCCATTTAGTATAAACTTCATGATTGTTAGCGTGTGACCAATTAACTATTCCACTACCATCTATTACAACTGGGAATAATTCAGAAGCTCCATACAAATATGCATTATTATAATATGGATACATTTGCCATTCCCCTGAGTTAATTGTCAATGTACCTGCACTCGTTTCTGTTCCAAACGTTGCTTTAGAATAATGAATGGCGTTTCCTCCAGTCTTAAGATAAGTATTTTCTACAACTATTGGCCTTTCAATGTAAAGAGTTCCAGATGTATGGGTTATATTATAGAAAGTAATTGGAGCATTTGCAGAAGCATAATCTAATGGGAATAATTCAACTGTCCCATCTATTACTACTGTTCCTTGATTATGTTGGAAATCTGCAGTTAGGTCTACTGTTAAATGGCTATTTAATTCTAAGTTACCTCTTGGTGCTATAAATTTACTATTATTACTAACGTCAAGCCTTCCTTCCAATACGAAGTCAGTATGAACTATTGTAACTCCATCATTATATCCTGGGTTTCCAGTGTATCCTATTAATTCCATATTGTGTATTTCAAAGTGACAATTACCATTAGTCTCACTTCCCCATGTTCCATTAAGGTAGGTTGAAGTTATTCTATGATAGTTGTTATTAGCGCCTACTGATGCAGCTACGTTAGGTGTGCTTTTTGAACTTCCTACTGGGCCACTTCCTACATAAGTAGTAACATTACATGTTCCTGAAGTTTTATTGTAATCGAATTTAGCTTGGAATACATTTCCTACATATAGATTCATAGCTGGTGTTGAATAATCAACTCCTGCACCACAGTATTGGCCAGTAGTGCTGGTTCTTACATATACTGAACCATTATCTGGTTCTTTGAATTGGTCGCAGTTTAATCCAGAATTATTAGGCAACCATCCTCCTGCAAAGTAATCAAAGCCATTCAGTGGGTTTCCTGTAGTACTTGCGAATATTTCACCATTGTCAAGGCTGTTACCTCCAAGTGCCCATTGGTTTTGTCCAATAGGCAAGTATGTTCCACCGTAGAGTGAAGCCACCTGTTCTGCGCTTAAGGTATAATCGTCATACCTTGCATCTCTTAAACTTCCTGAGAAATATTTCCCACCATAGCTGGACCCTATCTGGTCCCATTCAAAATTAGAAGAGGATTGTGTAGCACTAACTCCAGACATTTCCAGGACTCCGTCAAGATATACGTCCGCAGTCTGATTTGAATAAACGAAAGATACGTGGTGCCAGACGTCATCTGAAACTGTGGTAGCTCCTTGTTCTTGCGCCCATGCTGAACCTCCGTAATGATGTATTGTTAATTTGCCCCCATCAATTCCGTAATCTATCGCATAGGCTGGGTCTCCAGATACGAAACCAAATAATGGATTCTCTAATCTATTACAGTTAGAAGCACATGATGTTGAAGCTGTTGCATCATCTGTCTTGAACCAGATAGAAAGTGTATAGTCTGATGTCTTTGCAAGGTCTGTTTGAGATAGCTGGATATAATCATCAACACCATCAAGATCAACATAAGACATGTAAGTAGAATCAAGTATTCCGCTTATTACATCAACATCTCCAGATGTTGTTGCTGAACCTTGTGGCATTATGCTGTATGGAGAGTCTATCCATGTTGCAGTATTTGCTGATGCATGGTTGGTTCCTGCGGAATCTTGTGGATTGCCAGCCCCATCATCTAACTTATACCAGTGTATAGGAGCTACTGTAGTTGGAACTCCGATAGAAGAGTTTAATGTTGATAGTTCTGTTGCATTCAATTTTGATGTATATATTCTTACATCTGCTATAGTTCCATCAAATGGATGTGTGCCGCCATCATGAGCGCCAATGTTTCCTATATCTATACCATACGCTGGCTTATTAGTATTGACTCCTGCATCTATTCCATTAATATAGAATTGATTATCTCCTGATGTATTGTCTCTTACTATTGCTACGTGCATCCAACTGTAATCTCCTATGTCTACATAATTAGACCAGCAATCTGCATTATCTACTTGCATATTTATTCTGGCTTGGTTATTGACAATTTGCAGATATATCCTATCTGTGTCGTTTGTGCCTTGCCCCAACATTGCATAAGAAGTTGCAGCTGAATTAAAATCTGGTTTGACCCACATAGAGAAGGTTACATCTGTGCTAATTGCTATATTAGGTAATGTAACAAACCCACCGTCAAAGTCGAGGGCGTCGTCAAGATCTATATCTACATCTGCACTTGCAAGGTCTCCATCCCATACTCCGCCAGTTCCTGCGAAGGTAACTGTAGAGTTGCTGTTGAAGGTTCCTCTATTGATTATTCCTCCATAGTATGTATTGGTTTTTGAAGATATAGTATATTCTCCATAATTAATGACTGTACCATAGTGAATCCAATCTCCAGATGTACTTGCATTGTTAAAAGTAGCTATACTCTCTATTGTAGTAGTTCCATAAATGGTATAGTCATGTGTTGAGGTATTAGGAATAATTGTACCTCTCTTTGCAGTAAGGTCTCCTTCTATTATTGCTGGAGCGCTTGTACTTACGCCAAGCATAGATATACTACAGATATCACATTCACCATTGTTTAAAATTAAATTATACAAGTTGCCTGAAGTTCCTGCAATATTTATTCCAGTTCCATTATTACCTGTTACTTCTACTGTTCCATAATTATGTACAAAGCTTCCGCCACTCCATGTGAGCTTTCCAGCGCCACTACCTTCTATCTCTAAGTATTGCGGTGCTTTGAATGTTCCACTTGTTATAACGAGCTTGTCAAATTTATGAGCTCCTGTACTACCTGTTAAATCTAAAGTTCCACCTGCAACTGTAACTCCATCACCAGATGCATTTAGGTAAATCTGGTCCTGACATAATTCTAATGTTCCAGAGTTAATGAACAAAGCTCCTGTTAATTTCTGTTCCCACGGTGGCCCAGCAAGACAAGAAGTTCCACTACCATTATACTGTACATGACTTGGAGTTCCGTCATTACCAAAGTTAATATTTGAACCCGTGGCTGTTAATGAAAGAATTCCTCCGTTACCGTCATAAAATCCATGCTCAAAGTTTACAGCCCAATTACCAGAGTTCTTTCCATCTATGGTTGTAGTAATTAGTGCTGCTCTGAATATTGAGTTTTTATTTAATTGTAAACTATTGTGGGTTTCACTGAAATGAGACCAGCCTCCATTATAGACTCCATCAGAATCTGTAGCTGTTCCGTAATCTTCTATTGCCGTATTACTTGTAAATTGATGTAGCCACCAGTGGTCTGGAGTTATTGGTGATTGATTTGTATATACTGCATAAGCTTGTTCTTCAGATAATGCGTGTTTGTATACTCTTACGTCAGTCATTATCCCGTCTAAATAATCCGATGGAGAAGCTGCGTTGAATGCACCTATAGACATATCATCAGTAGAAGCTGAATTTGAAAAAGCCCCAGAAGCTGTAGCAACTTGAATGCCGTCAATGTATAATGCTTGAGAACTACCTGTAGTAGTATAAACTATGTGATGCCATTCATTATCGTTGATTCCTGCATCATACGCTGTAAAAATATGAGTGCTACCATTCCATACAAATCCTGATACTTGACCTCCAGCCCCAGTACCAGTATCGTTTCTATTAATTGCTAAAGACATATTAGTAGAACCTGAACCCTTTTGATTTGCCATAAGATATGTTACCGAAGTATGGCTACTATCAACTTTAACCCAACAAGAAAAAGTTACATCAGTTCCTGTAATAATTGCATTCGAGTCTCCAACGTTAACTAAATCATCAGTTCCATCAAATTCTGGAACACTTGTTCTTTCGAGATCTAAAGTTCCATTAGCAACTGTAATATCTCCATTAGCATTTGAACCATTCCTGTATTCTATAGTGAAAGGATACGCCTGTTCTATTGTTCCACTTGGATATAGTATTTCTTTGTAACAGGCTGCATGAATCATAGAGTCACAAGATAAAGACTCATTGTCTACACTTGAATCTTTAAATGATTCATTTGTTAGCTTCCACCAACTTGCAAGCTTTTCTGGTTCTCCAGAAGATTCTCCACTTACATTGATATAAGCTGCCATCCTTGCAACTTCAGGTTGACTTAAATTATCATCGAATATCTTTACGTCTGCTATAGAACCTGTAACTCTTCTTACTCCTTGTGGATTGTCTGAGGAATTATAATCTCCTCCTATCATAATAGCTGCATTATTGTTTATACTTGCATTAGTTACATTGCTGGCATAAACTTGTTCTCCATTTACATATATTAAAAGCTCTGTACCATTTTTTACTCCAGCTATGTGAGCCCAAGTACCATCGTTTGCATAAGCTCCTGTTGAAGTGGTAACATATGAGCCTCCACCTGCCTTAAACCAAATTTGCCCATTAGCCATTATATTCAATGCAAAGCCATCTCCAGTTGAACTGGCTTCTCCATTAGTTACTAATGTATTGTAACTACTGCCTTGACTTGTATATATTGCATTTGTCCAAACTGAAACTGTGAAGTCACTTGAACCAAAATCTAATAAGCTTGTATCTGACCCTTTGATATAATCATCACCATCAAAATTGAATACACTATCAAGGCTTACATTATAATCCATATCACCTATATCTCCAAGTAAGTGACCTTGTGCTCCAAGCTGGTTTATAGTACAACTTCCACCACTATTGAATGTTCCTACTATTGTTAAAGAATTGAAATATACATCATGGTTATTACAATCAAATGTAGCTCCACTTCTTAGATAAAGATGTTCAAATGTAACATCGCCCGTAATATCAAAATGTTCTGCATTGCCAAGTTTCCCAAGCGTTCCTTGAACTATTACATCACCTAAAGTTATGTAAGCCCCACCTCCTGAATTCTGAATTAGTGAATTACCATCCTGTCTTGTTGCAACTATTAATGCAGGGAATTGTTCACTTGCTCCAACTATTCCATGTTTGTAAGTGCTGTTTAATTCAATGTTCCAGCTACCAGAACTATGACTTGGAGCATTTACCAATGATGCACGGACGGTGCCTTGAGACATCTCAGTTCCTACTGTTAGTAATACTTGATGTCCTGAATCTCTTAAATCAATTGCATAACAATTTATTTCTTTTTCGACAGTAATACTGTATTCAATCTCAAAGTTAGAACCACATCCTAACTTATACAATACTGGATCTACAGTTCCATTTATCTTTCCACCACTCTTTACATTCCAAAGAGTTCCTTCATTGTTTGTGAATGTTCCATCTGTATGGAAGTCGCCATTGAATCTTAGCAAATCAGTTGGTGCAATCAAATGACCGTCTGCTTGTATAATTACATCACTGACAGAGAATGCTCCCTGTGAAAAAGAATCACTATCAAAATCCATCATTGTTGCTACAGCTCCTGTATACTTTGTCAATTTAGCGTTCGATATGCTGAAGCTCTGAGTGTTTGAACCATCTGACTGCATTTCTACAGAGAAAAGTCCGCCACTACTCTCACATGATGCATTTCCGTTGCCAATATAAGTGTGGACTATTCTTCCACTTGTTGCTGGACTTTGAGTTATATTAATTGCACTTGCACAGGCTGAACCAACTGGACTTGTTTGTAATCCCCACTTGAATGGGCCTGATCCATCAGTTCCTGGATGTACTATTAAATCAAACTCAGCAACATATACTTCGTTCTCGTAAATTCTATCGTGTCCTTGTTGGTCCCAAATGCTGGTAGTGTTTCCAGTATAACCTCCGTCTCCGAATCCTGCCCAACCAGAGCCTCCTGTGTTCTCAGTACAAGTTACTGTGTTCTCTTCATCCTGGTGTATTGTAAAAATATCACAATAAGCGTTAGTCCATTGACTTCCTACTGAGGTTCCAGAAATTCCATTGTAAGAAGGGTCTCCATTTGGATTCCATAATGATGTGAGTCCATGTTCAGATATTATTCCATTTCGGTCATACTCTACACCACCCAGCTTCCACCAATAAAGTGGAGTTACTGGAAATGTTCCTCCATATAATTCATGAACTTGTTCTTCACTTAATGTATAATCATAAATTCTCATATCACTTAAACTACCACTAAAATCTACTTTACTATCTGAGTTAGTTCCAATTCTTAAATCATCATCTGTATCTCTTAAAGCCGAAGTAATACCTGAACTGTTAGTTGCTTCTAATTCTCCATCGATATAAATTTTAATTGCTGTGCTTGATTCATATGTTGCTACAAAATGATGCCAGTCTGTATCTGTAATTGCAGCTGATGATGTCACTTCATCGTTAAATGCACTTCCGCTGTCACTAAGAGCAAATCTTACACCATTACCTGCTGAATAGAATACAGTCCAAACTCTATCACCACTATTGTCTCCCTTAGCTATAAGTGTCCCTGCTGCACCGCCCATATCAGATGAACTTAATTTAAACCATCCAGCTATAGAAAGATTAGAAGTTCCTGCATCTATATCTCCTGCATCCACACTGTCATTGTCACCATCGAACTCCAGATAACTTAATCCAGAGCTGTCAATAGTTCCTTCTGTTATTACAAGGTCTCCACCTGTATTGAATGTGTTAGTTAATTTTATACTGTATGGTGAACTTATGATGTCTGCACCTTGGTCTGATACAACATGGTGTGCATTACCGCTTGAATCCTGTGGTAATCCTGTTGATTCATTTAACTTATACCATGCTAATGGATTTGCCAATGTTGGTCTATTTATGCCGCTTGAAAGCTTTTCTACATCTGAATCACTTAATACTGAATTGTAAACTCTTACGTCTGCTAATCTTCCATCATAATCATCCCAAGAAGTTCCACCCAACTTCAGGAATGCACTTGCAGTTCCAAAACCATTACTGTAGCTTGTATCGCTATCTACTTCAATACCATTCTGATACATTTTAATTGTTGTTTCACTTGCATCATATTCTAATATAATATGATTCCATGTTCCTGCAACCATGTCTCCAGATTCTAATGTATCATTTGAACCATGCTCAACGAATCTTACGTATTGTTCTGTACGGCCTACTGAACACCAACCTGTATTCTCAGTATAACAACCAAAGAACATCCATCTTGGAGTGCCTGAGGCATAACCATCCATTATCAAACGAGGTGAGTTATAATCTGCAGCCTCAAATGAATCTGGATTAATCCATAGAGAGATTGTTGCATCTCCACTACCTAAATCGTTATCCCATTCAAATGGTGTTAACACATATTCTCCTGTGCCATCAAAGTCAAGAGCATGATCTAACTCTACATCGATTGTTGCACTACCTAAGTCTCCATGGATTACCCCTCCAGTTCCTATGAAATTAACCTCTGTGCTTCCATCAGAATTCATATTGCCATTCTGATAAAATGAATGAATATATAGGGTAGTACTTCCTAAACTAATAGTGCTATTGTTTATTATTGTCCTGGCATTTAATTCAGTGACATTACCGCAGTCTAATGTATTGCTATCTACACGAAGTATATTTTCAACATGGAAGGGTGAATTACATCTTGCACTGAACCCACCTGCTGATGTCAGTGTGAAATTATAGAAAGGATGGTCTGCATTTGTATTCTTAACCCATTGTGAACCCTCTACCGTATCTAATTCTACTGTACCTCCATGGTGGAAATAATTTCCACCTGCATTATCCCAATAGTAACCACTATTGGTAGAAGAACAATCTGAACCAGTTATCTTAGTAGTTCCAGTGGTTGCATAGTAATAACTTCCTGAATCTAAACGAAGGCAACCGAAAGACCAAGTACCACTATAGCTTGTGGTATTCCAACCCAGTGTAGCATTATTAGCTACGGATACACGGCCACTTATTGTCTGATGCTGTGCTTCTACGTTAGGTCTCCATGCTCCAGATGTTAATTCTAAATCTCCATCAAGTACTACAGTATCTGATGAATCTGATCTCCAATTAACTCTCCATGAAGTGGTCGAAAGATTAACTTCAACATCATTTAATTCATCAAATTTTGCAATACATGAATCCCATGCTAAGAATTGGAAATTTACTTTTCCGTTATTATGGATATACTCGCCACCACTGACCTCGTTAATACAGTAATACTGTAATGCTCCAGCTGTTCTAAGTTCTCCATCAAGGATTAACTCGCCTCTTGGTGCGCTGAATGTTGAGTCTGCGCCATCAATCCATAGGTTACCTATGTGGACATCTGCATTCTGCATGGTTGCTCCACTTGCATTAAGTGGTGCTGCTGTAGCATATCCTGTATCTAACCTATCATAACTGCCAGTCCAACTACCTTCATCTAATCTCCAATGATGTTGTGGAGTAGCTAATAAAGTGTTAAGATAAAGAGAGTTAACTTGATCTGCACTTAAACCTACATCATAAACTCTTATGTCTCTCATCTTACCATCAAATGGGTCAGTCGTAGAACCTCTTGCACCAAATGAATCAAATGTAAGGTCGGCTGATACTGCGTTAGTTGTTAATGTTTGAGCAACACCGTCAACGTAAATCGCACCATTATCATCGCCATTTAATGTAACTACCACGTGATGCCACTCTGTGTCAGTAATAGCAGTATCACACCTTACGCTTCCAGTCCCATAATCTCTAAATTCTATATCTCCATTAGTATCTATTTTGAACCAATGCTGATTAGGGTCATCAGTTTCACCCATTATATTATCTTCATTGCCTGTAGCATTGTCTTTCTTAACCCAGATAGATATAGTTGAATTATCATGTGACATTGTGAAATCACTTGAGGTGTGTAGAATATCATTAGTTCCATCAAAGTTAATGTATGAAGATGCAAGTCCACTTAGTGTTCCATTACTTACTGTTACGTTCTCCTCTAAAACAGTTCCTGGATGAATGTTTACAGTATAAGGATATACCCAATTGCCTCCGTCCCAATGAGCTGTCCCATCACAGTCTGAAGGTGTTCCATCACAACTACCAAGATTATCTATTGCATTTACTGTGTCATTAAGTTTCCACCATGCAAATGGAGTAGTAGGAGTTTCTCTATATACTCTTGAAGCCAGTAATTGTATCTCTGAGATGTCAAGAGCTTCATCGTAAAGACGAGAGTCTGCTATCTTTCCTTCCCAATTATAATTGCTGTTGCTCCACTTTCCTATGTTATTATTACTGGTTCCGTTTGCTATAGTTCCTGTAATGGTTGCAGTCGTACCACATCCGCTTGGGCCCCAACAATAAAATATCTGTCCATTTAGATAAGAAGTCATAGTATCCGTATCTGGATTATAACTTAGGGCAACATGCTGCCATGAGTTTTCAGGAATTCTTAGTGTTGAAGGACTTGTTGGTGATTGGGCATTAGCTGTGCTAAGGTCTCCTGCATACCACCAGAGCCTTCCATCAGCAAAGATAGACCAAGAGAATCCATTGCTTGCATCTAATACATTTACGAAATCTTCATCACTTCCTGTTCTGTAAATCCATGCAGAAGAAGTTATTCCGTTAGTCCAGGTCCTACTAACTCCGTCACCCATCTCAACATAGTCTCCACTACCTGCAAAATCCATTACTGCCTCAGTATCTATATCAAAGGCTAATGCACCATCTGTGGAATGACTATCAAAGTCTCCATCAAGTGTACCACCACCTCCTGAAATTAGTATAGGATTGTTTGTATAACCAGAACGTAAATTTAACCAGACATCTCCTGAATCATTTACTATGCTTGAGGCTGTCATTACTTTTGGTCTTTCAAAATCATTTGAACTAATTCCTTCCGCAATATGTAGTCCTCCATGGAAATTCATCTCAGTCTCTGCCTCTGTAGAAGGATGATTGCCAATAACATTACCATTCTCTTTTACTGTAACTGGGCCATAGAAATCTAAATCACATGCACCATAGCAAGTTAGTTCAGAAGCACTGGCACCACCACCTATGATTGTGTTTCCATAAACCTCGAAAGCATAGCTTGACCAATATAGCCACCTTCCCTTTTCAAGTATAAAATCATTTTCTATTCCTATATGAGAATATGCTTCGAAGTCGCTTGCACCGCCAGCATGGTCTCCTTCAATTGTAAAATTATACATATGATTATCATAACCAGCAGTATATCCAAAATGTACGTAACTATTAGAGTCATGTCCTCCTAATAATTCTATAGTCCCATTTTGGTGATAGAACATTGCTCCATCATGGAGATTTATAACATATGCGCCACCAGATAAATCATTTAGCTGATAGAATCCCGTAGGTGCTTTCCAAGTTCCACCACTCTCGACTTCTATAGTCTGTGAGTATTTAACCTGAGATGTGCTTGTACTATTTTGTAAAAATCCTCCATCCTTAACTAATACATCTCCACCTATATGGAATCCATTAGATCCATCTGTAAATTTTCCTTCATGTAATGTAAAGTTTCCACCACGAGTCCAAGTGTCTCCAGCATCCTCACAGTCAGTCTTACTATCTGCTGAACCACTACAACTACCGTTAACCGTCTGCATATTATGGTGGGCTATTAGAATAGGGAATGCGCCAGTTAGAGTAACTTCAACATCATAGAATTTGTCTCCTCCACTTTGTACTATAGGATGCGTTGTATTTGTAGCATCTTTGAAATGAACTGTACCATTACTGTGTGTAAAAGTACCATTCCCATGTGTAGAACCATAAGCCGTCCACAAAGCGTATTTGGTTCCACTTACATCTATCTCTCCAGTAATAGTTGTTGTAGCTGTTGTTGCTATATACTCTCCACCATTTTCAATCTTTAAACCTCCAAAGAAAATGTCTGAACCTGTAGCATTTATTGTTCCAATTACTATTACTTCTCCTGTAACTGTAAACATCCTGTTAGAACCATCATTAGTATTTAATGTTCCTGCATCTATTCTAAAACTATTAAGACCGAGATTAGTTTGCCCTCCGCCTATATGGTCATTTAAAATAATTGTAGTGCCTGAGGCATCTATTGTAACGTCATCTCCAGTAATTGGAACTCCGTCTGGATTCCAGTTATTTGGTGTATTCCAATTATTATCTGCACCACCGCCATCCCATGCCACTGAACCTGCAGAGGCTGAACCGAATGGAGATAACTTGGATAGACCACCAAGTATTCCTGAACCTATCGGATTCAGAACTTCTTCTTTAATTGTATTAACTGCCTTTTTACCATAACCTTCGACTACATCTGTATTAAAATGTTCAAAGCCCATCCATAATGACATCATGTAAGGATTTGTTTGCCACATGTGAACTATCTTAAGAAATTGTTCTATCTGTCTCTCTTCTGCATTATCAAGGAAACGGAAACTATCTAACATAGTTCCACTGTCATCACTGGCGATTCCGAAACCTACCAATATAGTTGAGTATACCATAAAGTATACTACAAACTCAGACCAGATTTGTTTATCTGTGTCAGACCATCTGTGCGTTGAATTAAGCGTTAGCATTTTTTTCCTCCATCCATGTTCTTGATATCTGGCCACCTTTGTAACCAGCGTACAGGATTAATCCCACAACTATAACTGGATAATAAGTGTTTGGACTTGACCAGACCGTTTTACCCTCATTATCATTGCTTGCAGATTCTTCTGCTTCAGCTAAATGAGTTTCCTTCCATTCATTCCATTCTGCATTCCTTATGTAACCCCAATTTGTATTGTAGAACTGTGATTGGTCTACTGTAAAGTAGCCTTTTATGTTATTATCTATATTGCGTGTGTAAAACACATTTTCTTCTTCATATAGATTTACTGTCATGATATATCCTGATTCAAGTCTCTTAGACCAGGTTGGAGAATAATAAGGGTCTTCCTCGAATACTTCTTCGTCTTCATATATTGGTTCAGTTTCCCAATAACCCCAATAACCTATAGACTCATTCTGACTTTGACCACCTGCTGCAACTAACTTTGTACCATCTGGACTTAACTCTATGTCAGAGATCTCAGCACCTTCTGCAAACTGTGCATACCATTGCTCACTGGTTTGGTAAGGGGCTTGATGCCAAAACATAACAGTGCCTTCTGCCGTTCCAGCTGCCATTTTCATACCATCAGAAGAAAGTTCTATCTCTGTTATTGAACCATGTACTGGATATGGCTTCCAACATAGTTCTGGTCTGCCGTCTTCTAAGCTATAGAGTGCAGTTGTGCCTAACGTTTTGTCTTCTGGGTCTGAAAAGGCTGCGGCCACATATTCCCCGTTTTCTGATATGTCTATTGTGGACCAACCGCCCTTACCATCTATCTCAATCGTATTTACATCTATGTAATCAGATGAATCATGAATTATTTTTGTTTCATCTACTAATGTGAATATTAAACGTGAATTTGCTTCTGTATCAAAAGAAGAGTCCGTTCCATAAATTAAATATTCGTTATACACTACTGCAGAAGTTATTACTCCTACTTCATCTTGAACGTAAGCATATTTCTCTCCTTCTATACTATAAACCCAAACTACTCCAAATTCATTCTTGTAACTTCCATATAATATAATATATTCGGAATTGTAATCATAATCGACTCCAACAACATAATCCATACCAGTTATCTCTTCTGCCCAGATTAATTCATTATAAGTGTTCTGAAGAACTAAGTGCCCTTTATCTATTGTTGCAATAGAATCACCTACTTGTGAAAAGGTAGATGGTGTCTTTGATGCAACCTTTATATCTAATTTTTCATAAGACTCTACTTCAAATTCCAATAATTCTGGGTCTTGGTATGGCTCTACCTCTGGTTCTGGACTTATAATTATTAAAGACATACATAGTATTGCTAAAACAGGTATAGTCCCGAATAATTTCTTATCATTATATAAATAATCGCTAAAAAATTCTCTAATACGCTCCACGCATTACCTCCGCTTCAGATAATTGACCTTCAGCAGACGGTTCGGAGCGTTTTCTTCTTCTGGGAGACTTGCCATTGTTATTCATGGGTTTTTCTTGTATTACCCTATCTCCTCTTCTCTTGAAATTGAACTCCTGCTGGCCATCGGTGACTGTAATTGTCTGACCTGACCTATAGTTCTGCTTATTGCTTTGTATTAACGATTGTGCTAATCGTGGCGAAATGTTAGGTGCTGCGTTGACTGCCGCTCCTGGCGTCTTTGATGCAGCGTTTACTGAGATGTATACTACTTGTTCTGGATTCTTTCCTTCTTTTACTTTAAAATTATTCTGTTGTGTTGGACTGGTTACTGGAGGTGCTCTTGTGTTATATCTTTGGCTCATATTCTTAAACTAAAAGGACCATCGTCCTCCCTCTTTACTTTCTTATTAGCGTACTTCTTATTATATGCTTTACGGGCTTCTTCTTTGGTCTTGTAAATTTTACCCTTTGCTTTATTATCTTTTGGATCTATTAATCTCCATCCACTTGGTTTTACTGGTGAAGCTATCTTTTGCTTATTGCCGTTTTTATTTTCTCCAACCAGAAAACCATTTCTATCTACAAATACTCTTCTCACAGTATACAGCACTACTGCTGCTACTGCAGCGGTTGCTACTAAATCTGCGGTTGCCTGGTACCTTGATGCTGCCATTATAACTTCTTCATGTTTTGAATTAATATTCCTATTGTTTGTAATACAATTGCAAGCGTTATAACTGTTGATGTAAGAAGAACGACTATTTCAAATGATCTCTCTAACACTTAATCATTATCCTTGCAACATTCACATTTGCATTCTTTACAATCACAAATCATTATTCATCTTCCTCCTTTACTTCTACACCTGGTTTAGATTCTCTGTAAATCTCTTCTGTTGGAACTTTAGGTAGTAGTGCGGACGATGTTGGTAATGCATTGTTAACATTCTTTCTTAATTCATCATGATTAACATCTGGCTCTGCCCTTAGACTGCCAGTTACTCTCTGAGTTACAGTTACCGTTCTCTCAGGTCCTAATACTTTCTGTACTTCGGCCTTAACGTTACCACCTTTTTCTAAATCTTTCTTTATTTTGGAAGCTTCTGCTTGGTCAATAGCCTGGAACCGTATCTCTGGTTCTTTACTAAAAGAAGTAGTCTTCTTTGACTTACCTATTCTGAAGAAACTCTTTGTTTTAGTTTCTTTTTCCTTCTTAGGTAGGACATTGACATAGTAGTCATGCTTCCGAGCCATTGTTTCAGTATTTGTCCTTTATCTTCTGACCTTTGAAACTCTCATTACGCTTTGTATCTAATTTGAATACCCATGGGGTCTTCTTATTAGGGTCCTCTGCTTTCAGAGTTAATTTCTCAGCTGAGATATTCTTGATTCGACCAAAGCCGTCTCTATCGACTTTAACCTTACCATCTATCTTTGCCTTGATCTCTACGCCTTTGGCGGTTAGTGTTTGGGTTTTATCCCCTCGCTTGCTAAATGTTCCACTTTGTTTTCTGCTCATATTTTATAGGTATATCGCCCACGTACTGCTTTTTCTTGTACTTTCGGCATATTTTCCTCCTTGTTTTTTGCTTTTTCTTTCTTGGTCTTTCTTGCTTCCTTGAAATTTTTCAATTTCATTGAAATGTCCTTGCCCTTTCTTTCTGCAGTCCTGAACCCTGGTATTGATTCTCTTACAGCTTCTCTCTTTTGGGCTTTTTGTTCCAGCTTTATTCTTGCACTTTCGGCTTTTTCTGCATCAATCTTCTTTTGTATTTCTTTATTTCGTGCTTCTGCCTTTCTTCTTTTATCTCTTCTGTCTTTAAGGGCATCTTTACCTCTTTTAAAGAAGGCAAGAACACCGTCTTCACGTATAAGTTGATTTACTCTACCTTTGCCTTTGAACCAGGCGTCTAATTGTCTATAATATCGTCTTTCCTTATTTGAGCTCCAATCTTGACCTCTTGCTTGCTTTCTTGATAAGAAGTCATAATCTTTATCTTTCTGCATTACAGTTAATCTATCAAAATTGTCTAATCTCTTCTCTAACTGTTTATCTACTCTTTTCTGATACTTAAAAGGGTCTTTTGTCTTTGAAGGTCCTGATAATTTGTATCTGTCTCCAAATAAACTCTTCTTCTTTTCTCCAGTAATTCCCTCTTTTAGCATATAAGGCCCTGTTCTTGCAGGAACATCTTTTGGGTCAAGTCCTGCTGCTCTTAATCTTCTTGCTTTCTGTCCAGTCTCTTTAGACCGCATAGAACGTGGTCTTGCCATTAGATGTCAACCTCCCTTAATTTAGCTCTTCTCTTCTGACCGTCAACATTTCCTGCCATATATTCTTCTACTTTAGCACCAGTAGTTCCACCTCTTACTTCAGTCCATGCTTTGTCTGATGCACCTTTAGCTGCACCTGCCGTTTCTTTAAGATAATCTCTATCTGAAGTTCCTGCATAACCAAAGTATTCTTTTTCTGTCTGTAAGTCCCTATTACCATACTTATCTAATGATACTACATTTTTTGGACTGCCTGGTCTTTCTACATATGGAGTATCCTGGTGTGCATCAATTCTGCCGTCTTTCTTTAATCTAAATCTTGGAACTGTCTTGTATTTTATTGGTGTTGTGTTTCCAAGCCAAGTTTTTCTATCTTCTAATGGAGTGTTCCTGTTAATAGCGATTCTTATTGTTCCTGATTTTGGAGTAGAAGTATATACCTTGCGTGTATAAGGCCTTATCTCATTTCTTACACTCATTTCTTAGAACCTCTCTTTTTTCTCTCAAAGTCTTTTGCTGCCTGGATTGTCTCTGCATCAGGCGCTATTACTGATCTAACTTGACTTTCACCTCTTGCGAAAGATGAAGGCGTTTGTTCTCCGAATTCTCTGATAAACTTAAGCCTGGCTTTGTCTGCCTTTGTTATGGGCCTGCCTTCTGCAGATCTCTGCTCTAATCTCTCTAATTCTTGGCTTTCTAATTTCTGAGCTCTTTGCCTGGCTCCGAATGCTCCTGATTGAACGCTAATTGCTTTTCTTTGTGCTTTTGCAGATTCTTCTGCAGCAGCTCCTTCTTGTTTTGCTGTTTTAAGTGCTGCCTCTGCTTCTGCCCTTTCTGATTTAACTCTTAATGTAGCTAATGAATCTCTACCTACTAATCCGCCAGTTATCTTATTCAAGAAAGAAGCACTTGCTCTTTTCTCAGCCTCTATTTCAGCAAGTCTAACTGATTTAGACCTCGAAGACCTTTCTTTACCTTCTTCTAACAATGCCTTTGCAGATTCTTTATCTGCCTTAGCTTGTATTTCCATAGCCTCAAGATTTGATTGTTCTATTTTAGCTGCAATACTTGGCCTACCGAACCAACCTGTCTTGTATGCTTTATCTGCAGCGCCATATCCAGCTTGGTTACTTGCACTCTTGAAATTCTTTTCTATAGTTCCTACATATCCTTTTCCAAAGAAAGTGCCTCCTCCAACTGACTTAATATTTCTTATTTCTTTAGGTAATCTGCTTGCTGCAAGGCTTGCATCTGTATATTCCTCTAAGGCAGATTCTGGGTCATTATTCTTTAGATATTGTGTTGAATTAGAAGCTGCAGTTTTTACTGTAATATAATCATTGTAAACCTTACCCATCGTTTTGTCATCTCTTTGGAAGTCATATTCTCCATCCTTCATCTTTTTTACACCTGCCCATTTCTGGAATGCTCTTCCAACTTGTTTATCTTCAAAATCTCCTGTTGCTATTCTTCTTACAGCAATCTCGGAGCTTGTATTAGGAACTCCCCTTACATCTCTGGGCTTCGGCAAAGGCTTGGCTAACTTTTGTTCTGGCTTTCCTGACTTACCTTTAAAATCAGCTCCAGAGTTAGATCTGTTTCCTTTACCGCCACCTAATTGATTTGATAAATTACTTCTTTTTTTGCCTTGGAATAAATTTGGATTTTGACTTACAAATGCACTACCTATGTTAAAATTATTTTTCTGGTTTCCATATTTCTGTTTAGCTTCACCTTCGTTTTTCAGAAAAAATGCTTTAGTAAAATCAGCCTTGCCATCTTTAGTCGTAGCTGTAGTTACTGCAAATCCTTTTCCGTTCTTGAATTGTCTTGCTCTATATACTTGGGCGGCCATTACTTGACCTCCTTAACTTTTAATTGAGTTCCTTTCGGAATAGTAATCTTAATTTTTGAAGGGCCAAAAGAAGTAGGATTGTCCACACTAACGTTAGATTTCTCGACGATTCGAAATGTTTTGATTCTGTTAGAGTTTTTTGTCATCTTTTAGTTACCTTATTGGGGATGCATATATAATTGTTACAGGGGCGAAAGGTAAGGGAGTGACACCTTACCTTTGCCGAGTAACCGCCCAGCAATAAATGCCGATGAGTTTCCTCGATAGGGGGGCGAAATATGCGAAGCTGAGGTTAATTAAAACGCCTTAATTTAGGCCTTTCAATAACTTCATGATCCATCCAAGCATAGCTATGATAATAACTAACTCTACAATTACTGGAAATATTTCCAAAATTGCGTCGGTAGAATTACCTGCCATTGCGTTGGATGTTGCACCTAAGGTCAAACCAACTGAGGTTGCTATTTTGTTGTACATAATAACTCCTTAATTTAGTTTCTTAACCACACTTAATACGTAAGTCAATAGTACGACAACTACTGCTAATTCTACAATAATTGGTACTAATTCTGTTACTGAATCAGATAGGTTTGATGCTGCTGCGTTTGATACAGCTCCTAAGGTTGCTCCTGCACTAAGCGCTACTTTTTTGAAGTTCATTTAAGGATATCCTTAATTCATCTTCTTTAGCAAGCCCATTACAACACCTAATAGTGCTATAACAATAGCCAACTCAATTATAACTGGAAGTAAATCCGTTATAGCTGTAGTTGCGTTACCTACGCTTGCAAATGCGCTTTGGGCAGATCCCAAGATTGCTCCAGATGTTACTGCTACTTTATTGAAATTCATATTTCAATTAAGCTTAGTTCATCTTCTTCAACATGCTTACGACCATTCCTAACAATGCAATGACTACAGCTAATTCTACAATAGTAGGTAGCAAGTCAGTGATTGCGTCAGTTGTGTCTGAAGCAAATGCTGAACTTACAGAGCCGACTGTTGTGCCAACAGCGACTGCGGTTCGGTTCAAAGATTTCATGCTTTTTTCCTCCGTGTTTTCCTGCCGTGGCAGGTTAGATATATAACTGTCTAATGTAGTATATATAACCGCATGGACCCCTTACACCAATACGTTTAGTATATATATTACTTTATGAATACGTATACCCCCATAAATATAAATATATATACGAGTAAAATTAAACAATAACCATCTAAATCATTGGTATTTTGGAGGGTTTATAGAGGATAAACAGTGTTTTTATGTATTGATCTTAGGATTTATCTGTAGGGCAACAGTATATGTTAGACTATAGTCTGATGTTGTTCTGATATGCCTATATAAACGGTATATATTTTGAGACTACTATAGCTGCATCATGAATGGATATACTGTTAACCAAACTACTTCTTCTTATTCTTCTTCTGATCTATTCTTTTCTGTACCATTAAGCATCTTTTACAGTTAATTTTGTTGGCATCCCTTAGCATCCTTGCCCACTCTCCAGAGGTTGTTTGATGCCCACACAAAGTGTACTGGTGTTGCTTACCTTGCATGTGTCTTCTACGCACTACCAGTCGATGTCGTCTAACTTAGACTCCAACATATCCCTCCTGTATTTTGAATAAAATTCTAATGTCTTTCTACTGCAGTTCATCATCTGTCTTACTGCTTCAGCATCTACTCCTCTATCTAACATGTTAACTGCAAAGGTATGTCTTATTGCCAAAGGTGATAGATTCTCTCTTGTTAATCCTCGTGATGGATCTGTTATTGTTTCTGCTACTGCCCTTAACATATGATTGTAAAATTGCCTATAACCTGGCTTCTCTAATGCTACGAACTCTTCCACCCAGGAGACTAACCTTTTACTTGCCCTGATACGAGTAAAAGCGTCATGTCCTTTCTTCTTAGGCCTATTCCATTCGATATAGATTTTACCTTTCTCTTTTACTGTTCTTAGTTGATGTTTCTCGTCGGACAACACTGAAGGATGGCATGCTGTATCTA
>CETI01028500.1_pt1 | contig 78345 bp, 64 predicted proteins | sample 361441 | NCBI WGS metagenome assembly CETI01 (sample SAMEA2622478, study PRJEB7988) | marine metagenome | biome: marine biome (ENVO:00000447); feature: deep chlorophyll maximum layer (ENVO:xxxxxxxx); material: "saline water (ENVO:00002010), including plankton (ENVO:xxxxxxxx)" | depth 90 m | reverse complement strand
CCACTAAAATTAATTGTGATTATTAGTCCAGGGGGAGCATAATATGTGTCTGAAAAATACTCATTGTCTCCATAATTATTGAAATTTAATTCTGTTCCACAATCCTCACATTCAGGATCTCCTTCATAAACACAAGAGCCATCATCGATAGTGGCTGACAGCATATAGTTACATGCGTTATCATCGGTGCATCCTATAATTTCACCACCATCACAGCCTGGTATTGTTATTAATTCAGACCATTGATTATTATCTAGACATTCATAGTAAACACAATTATCATTATCAATCCACCATAATGAACCTATCTCATAAAATTCTGCTCCATCCCAACATCCTTCATCATTTTCTCCACATTCACCTGTAGTATATTCAAAAATATTATTACAAAATGCCTCTGAAGAATTGCTATATGTGACACCATCACAACCACAAACAGGATCCCATACAGTTATATAGATGCATGCAGGATCTAATACAGCTAGACATTCCGTTGTTTCACAGTCCCATGATAAGACTGTTTCTTCTCCAGTGAAATCATCTATCCAGCTTGTCACACCTGATGCTTCTGCTTCACAACTATTTCCATACATGAATCCATCACATCCTATTACAGGTTGCCAAATCATAGGACATATTGAAAATGGATTAATCCATTCAGGATTGATACAACAATCATCACCGGTCTCTTCCTCTTCGTCACAAATTCCATTTTCATTTACATCATTGATGCATTCACAATAACATTCTTCCCATATTTCACAATACTCTTCATTAATAGTTGTTTCAAATACAGTATATGTATAAGGATTGAAAAAAGAGCATGCACAGTCAAAAATTAAAGTAGGCATATCATCTCCACAATCATCTTCACATATGCCATCTTCATCTAGGTCTACTGTACAGTCTAAACAATCGTCAATAGTAATTGGTCCTGACCATACTGGATCGTTTCCAGAGGGCCAATCATCAGTAAGGTCTTCACACACATAATAAGTACATTCATCGACCCAAAGCATATCTCCATCAAAGTATTCATTCCCATCATCATCTATACATGTTCCTAATTCGTCACCACACCACATCTCAGTACATGATAGCATTCCCCCTTCACAAAAACATGTATTGCACCAATTATCTCCGACACCATCACCAAACCAGCCATTGGGTACTACCGTTCCATCTGATAGTGTACATTCATTACCTCCACTTAAACAATCATCTTCAGTACAAAAAAGTATATTGTTTTCACAAAAACATAAATTGCACCAATTGTCTCCTGTGTCATAACCATACCAGTTATTCTCAACTACAGTACCATCTGACAAGATGCATCCATCTCCTCCGGCTGAAGGATTACCTCCCTCAGCAACCCATTGGCTAATTAATTCTATATCTGCCACATTGAGAGGGTCTTCTCCCCAAGCCGGCATATATCCAGTAATGATGTAGTCTTCAAGAACTGTTAATACATTTGTGGCGTCAGTATTATATCCGCCAGCCATTAAATCGTCATAACTTGTGAGTTCTATTCCCCCTGTATATGTCGCTCCATTTGAATGACAGTCCACACAATTGGTGTTAAAAATAGGCTGAATTTGTGTTTCATAGTCAATCTGGCTATATAATAAGTTGAAGGCAATAATTGTGAAAAGTAAAATATGTTTTTTCATGCTGATGTAGTTTTTATTATCAAGAAGTATCTATAAAGATACAATTTATTCTTTGAATTGTAAAGTGGCTAATTTAGTGTATACCCCTTTGATTTTCATTAATTCTTCGTGTGTGCCTGACGCGACAATGTTTCCATTTTCTAATACAAGTATTTTATCCGCATTTTTAATGGTAGATAATCGATGTGCGATTATAATCGATGTTCGACTCTTTAATAGTAGGTCCATGGATCCTTGTATAAGGCTTTCTGTTTTAGTGTCCAGAGAGGATGTGGCTTCATCAAAAATAAGAATTTTCGGATTTTTCAATATTGCTCTTGCGATAGCTATTCTTTGTCTCTGTCCACCAGAAATTTCCACACCCCTTTCTCCAACGATAGTTTCGTATCCATCTTCAAAATTCATTATAAAATCATGTGCATTTGCTTTTTTTGCTGCATTAATTATATCTTTTTCAGAAGCGTTTTGGTTAGCATACCTTATATTTTCTTTTATGCTATTATCAAACAGCACGATATCTTGAGGGACTATTCCAATTGCGTTTCTTAGTTCATATAGAGGTATTGTATTGATGTTTTTTTTATCAATTGTAATTTTTCCAGAGTCTATTTTATAGAATCCCATTAATAATTTTGTTAACGTTGTTTTACCTGCACCACTGAGTCCCACAATGGCAATTTGTTGACCAACATTAATATCAAATGATAAATTTTTAAATACTTGATTGTGTTTTCTAGAGGGATATGCAAAGTCAACATTATTAAATGCAATATTTCCCTTTATATTGAGTTTAGTTCCTTTTTTTGAAATACTTTCAGGTATTAGATCTTGTAATTTTAATAAATCTTCAGTTGAACCAATTGCTTTTTGGATCGATGTATATAATTCAGCAATTCCACCAATACTAGCTGCAATAAATACAGAATATAATACAAAGGAAAATAAATCTCCCATGCTCATCATATTATCTTGTACGAGCAAAGCCCCATACCATATGACACCAACAATAGAGCCAAAAATTCCAAAAATAATAAATGATGCAAAAAATGCTCGTAGTTTACCTAGTTTGATAGATATATGAGCAATTTGATCTGCTTTTTTTGTGTATCTATTGATTTCAAAAAATTCACTAGTGAATGATTTAATTGTTAAAATAGCTTGTAGGCTTTCTTCTACAATGGTATTTGATTCAGCTACTGTGTTTTGTACGGTTTTACTATATTCTCTTACTTTTCTTCCAAAGATGATAGCTATAATAACAATAATGGGTAGCGTGCATAGCATAAAAATAGTTAAGCGAACAGATGTAATTGATAATAGTATTATACCTCCGGTAATGATAATAATTTGACGTATAAATTGTGCTAAATCTGTTGTAAATGTATTTTTTAAGATTTCAATATCAGATGCTATTCTACTACATAACTCTCCAGTTTTTCTCTCGGAAAAGAAAGTAACAGGTAACTTGATTAGATTAGTAAAAGAATCTATCCTTAACTGTGCTATGGCTTTTGATGTTACATTGACAAATAAAACAATTCTAAAATATGAAAAAATCGCTTGTACACCGAATAATATGAAAAGGTAGATTGCAATTGTATTTAGGTGCTTAATATCTTGGTTTGATTGATCTATCAATTCACCAACTAGCCATGGAAATAAAAGAGATGCGATGCTAGAAAAGAATAAACACATCAAACCTAATGAAAATATCCATTTATATGGTTTGATATATTTTAGAATTTGATATATTTTTTTCGATTTTTTCAAAATGTAATAATTAGTAAATATATCATATATATTTTTGAGTGTTAAATTAAAAAATAATATTATATTTGGTGTCCAGAAACATTGATATATAAAGATGAAAAGAACTTATCAGCCATCCAATACAAAAAGAAAGAATAAACACGGTTTTAGAGAGCGTATGTCTACAGCTGACGGTAGGAAAGTACTTTCTAGGAGAAGAGCCAAGGGAAGAAAATCTTTGTCAGTTTCAGATCAAATGTTTAAAAAATAACAACTTGTATGATTATATAAGTTGAGTTAATTAGAGAAGGGTGTTTATAGCACCTTTTTTTATAAAACAAATTTTAAATTATTTATGAATGCCTAAGGATAAATCATTAAAATCAGTTTTAATTATTGGTAGTGGACCTATTGTTATTGGTCAGGCTTGTGAGTTTGATTACTCTGGTTCTCAAGCATCTAGATCTTTAAGAGAAGAAGGAATAGAAGTTTCTTTGATAAACTCGAATCCAGCAACTATTATGACAGATCCAGTTGTTGCGGATCATATATATTTACTGCCTTTAGAATGTGAATCAATAGAAAAGATTTTAAAAGAAAGAAAAATTGATGCTGTTCTTCCAACCATGGGAGGTCAAACAGCTCTAAACTTATGTATTGAAGCAGATGAAAAAGGACTATGGAAAAAATATAATGTCGCTATTATTGGTGTGGATATTGATGCCATTAATATTACCGAAAACAGAGAGGAATTCCGTCAATTAATGAATCACATAGATATTCCTGTTGCACCTGCTAAGATTGCTACTTCATTTTTAGAGGGCAAATCTATAGCTCAAGAATTTGGATTTCCTTTAGTTATTAGGCCTTCTTTTACCTTGGGTGGAACAGGAGCAACATTTGTTTTTGAAAAAAATGAATTTGAATCTGCTTTAAATAAAGGCCTACATGCATCTCCTATTCATGAAGTCTTGATTGATAAGGCATTGTTAGGTTGGAAAGAATATGAGTTAGAATTATTACGTGATAATAATGATAATGTTATTATTATATGTTCTATAGAGAATATGGACCCAATGGGCATCCATACTGGTGACTCTATCACGGTTGCTCCAGCCATGACTTTATCTGACACCTGTTATCAACGAATGCGTAATATGGCAATTAAAATGATGCGATCTATCGGTGACTTTGCAGGTGGTTGCAACGTTCAATTTGCTGTTAGTCCTGACGATAAAGAAGAGATTGTTGCGATTGAGATTAATCCTAGAGTCTCTAGATCTTCGGCCCTTGCATCTAAGGCAACAGGATATCCAATTGCTAAGGTAGCAGCTAAATTAGCAATAGGCTATACTTTAGATGAATTAAAAAATCAGATTACTCAAACAACATCTGCTTTTTTTGAACCTACTTTGGATTATGTGATAGTAAAAATCCCTCGTTGGAATTTTGATAAATTTCCTGGTTGTGATAGTTTATTGGGGCTACAAATGAAATCTGTTGGTGAAGTGATGGCGATTGGAAGGTCATTTCAAGAGGCCCTTCAAAAGGCATGTCAATCATTAGAAATTAGGCGAAATGGACTTGGTGCTGATGGTAAAAATTGGACCAATCAAGATAGGATTTTAGAATCTCTTCAGCATCCATCTTGGGATCGAGTGTTTCGAGTTTATGATGCTTTAAAAATAGGTATACCCATAACACGTATTAAAAAGATAACAGGTATAGATGATTGGTTTTTAAGACAAATTAATGAACTTATTCAAATTGAAAATGAGATTTCAACATTTAATATAACTTCTTTATCGGAAGAATTGTTATTGAAAGCCAAAATGAAAGGTTTTGCAGATAGACAAATTGCTCATCTGTTAGGTGATGTAGAAAGTAAAGTTTTTGCGTTACGAAAAAAATACAATATTGAGCGTGTTTATAAACTTGTTGATACATGTGCTGCAGAATTTGAAGCTAAAACACCGTATTATTACTCTACTTTCGAAAGAAAAATTACATACCCAAATGGTAAATCTTATGCTGATAACGAGAGTATTGTTAGTAAAAATAAAAAAATCATTGTTTTAGGTTCTGGGCCTAATAGGATTGGTCAAGGCATAGAGTTTGATTATTGTTGTGTGCATGGTGTCTTAGCAGCAAAAGCATCGGGATATGAAACTATTATGATTAATTGTAATCCAGAAACAGTATCTACCGACTTTGATACTGCAGATAAATTATATTTTGAGCCAGTTTTTTGGGAACATATTTATGATATTATTCATCACGAAAAACCGGAAGGTGTTATTGTTCAACTAGGTGGTCAAACAGCATTGAAATTAGCTGAAAAATTAGAAAAATATAATGTAAAAATTATGGGATCTAGTTTTAATTCTCTAGATATAGCAGAAGATAGAGGTCGTTTTTCACAAACATTAAAAGAAATTGGTATTCCATATCCGGAATTTGGAGTTGCTACTACAGCAGAAGAGGCTGCTTCATTATCAAAACAGTTATCTTTCCCTATTCTAGTTCGCCCCTCTTATGTGTTAGGAGGTCAAGGAATGAAGATTGTTATTAATGAAACAGAATTAGAACATCATGTGGTAAATCTACTAAAAAGTATTCCAGGTAATCATATTTTATTAGATCATTATTTAGATAAGGCAATAGAAGTTGAAGCAGATGCTATTTGTGATGGGGAAGAAGTATATATAATAGGTATTATGGAACATATCGAGCCCTGCGGTATTCATTCTGGGGATTCTAATGCTGTCTTACCCCCATTTAATCTTACAGATAGCGTATTAGCTAACATTCAAAAATATACCAAAGAAATAGCTTTAGCCTTGAAGACGGTGGGTTTAATTAATGTTCAGTTTGCCATTAAGGACGAAGAAGCATATGTGATTGAGGCTAATCCGAGAGCTTCAAGAACGGTACCCTTTATTGCTAAGGCATTTAAAGAGCCATATATTCATTATGCAACACAAATCATGCTTAAAAATAAAAAATTAAAAGATTTTAATTTTAATCCAATTAAAAAAGGATATGCTGTCAAAGTTCCAATTTTCTCATTTGATAAATTTCCAAATGTGAATAAAGAATTAGGTCCTGAAATGAAATCAACTGGAGAGATTATATATTTTATTGATGACTTAACAGATCCATTTTTTGTTAAAGTGTATTCAGAAAGAAACCTATATTTAAGTAAGTAGATTAAATTTTATGATATTGCTTAAGTTCATTTTTTATTCTATAGTTATTTATTATCTATTTGTGTTTTTTTCTAGAATTTTATTTTCTTTTATTTTAAAAAGGTGGGTAAATAAAGTTCAGAAAAATATAAAAAGGAAAAGAGATACAGATTCTTATCAAGAGCATCAGGAAGGTGATACAGTTGTTCAATATAAACAAAAGAAGAAGGTAGATTCTGATCCTGGTGGTGAATATGTTGACTTTGAAGATATAAATGATAATTCATGACTACATTTATTGACAATATAAAATCTAATTCTATTCATATATATGCAATTTTAATTTTTGCTACAATTACCATTGTATACTGCTTCCCTATATTAAACGGAAAAAAGATTAATCAGAGTGATTATAAGCAATTTTTAGGTATGTCCAAGGAAATTGTTGACTATCGTGATTCTACTGGAAAAGAGGCATTGTGGACTAATTCTATGTTTGGAGGTATGCCTGCATATCAAATCTCTGTATATTATCCAAATAATATATTAGTTCAAATTGACAAGTTTTTACAGTTGTATTTGCCTAGGCCTGTAGGGACTATGTTTTTATATTTTTTAGGATTTTATATTTTAATGTTATGTTTAAAAATTAATCCACATCTTTCTATTTTGGGGGCTTTAGCTTTCGGGTTTTCATCATATTTCTTTATTATTTTGGAGGCTGGTCATAATACAAAAGCACATGCCATTGCATATATGGCACCATCTGTTGCTAGTTTAATATATTGTTTTACTAATAAATTAACATATAGATGGTCTAATATCATTCCATTCTTTTTTGCTTTTCTCTGTTTAGGATTACATTTAAGAGCTAATCATTTACAAATAACCTATTATTTGTTATTTATTCTTGGTTTTTTTTGGATTCATTATTTAATATTTTTTGTTAAGGCTAGAGCTATAAATCAATTTGTAAAAAAAACAATTTTATTTTTTATAGCAGGCTTGATGGCAATTGCTATTAATTTAGGTAATATTTGGTCTACATATGAGTATAGTAAATATACTATCAGAGGGGAATCTGAATTGTTACAAGATTCAGGAGAAAAAAAAACAGGACTTGATAGAGATTATGCTACTGCTTGGAGTTATGGAAAATTAGAAACTTTTAATCTGTTATTTCCAAATTTTTTTGGTGGCTCTTCACATGCTAAACTTTCAGAGAATTCCAATGTCTATCAAGCATTAAGAAAAAATGGAATTTCCAAGCGAGATAGTCAAAATTTTATTGATGCAGTTCCTTTATATTTTGGTCCTCAAAGTTTTACTTCTGGTCCGGTTTATATTGGTGCAGTAGTATGGTTGTTATTTTTCATTAGCTTATTTACGCTTAAAAAACCAATTAAGTGGATTATGTTGTTACTTATGCTTTTATGTTTAATGTTAGCGTGGGGTAAATACTTTCCAATTATAACAAATTTTTTTCTTGATTATTTCCCACTGTATAATAAGTTTCGAACGGTTTCTATGATTTTAGTCATTGTACAGTTTATCATACCTGTATTAGGTGTTTTGGGACTTAATTATTTTTTATCAGATAAATTAATAAATGTTTCGAAGAAAAAAATACTTTTTCAATCCTCATTAATTTTAATAAGTATTTCTATATTTTTTCTTGTCTGTGGTAATTTAATTTTGAATTTTAAGGGTTTAGCAGACAGCCAATTCCCCCCTTGGTTTGTAGAAGCATTAGTTTTGGATCGTGTTCATTTTTTTCGATCAGATATTATGCGTGCAATTTTCTTTATTTCGATCGCTTCTATTACAATATATTTTTTAATCGACAAATATCCAAATCAAAAATATAAAGGCATTTACATCTTATCAATTTTAGTTTTAATAGACATGTGGTCTGTCAATAAAAGATATTTAAATGCAGATGACTTTGATTTAAAATCAAATATTGAAAAACCATTCCAAATAGAAGAATTTGATAAAATTATTAAACAAGACACTGCCATTTTTAGGGTGTATAATTTAACTGAAAGATTAGATCAAGGCGCAAGGACATCTTATTTTCATCATTCTTTAGGGGGGTATCATGGAGCAAAGTTAGGAAAATACCAAGAAGTTATAGACATGCATCTGAATAAGGGAAATATGAATGTAATTAATATGTTAAACACTAAATATATTATTGCTCCTGATCAAAATAGGCAGTCTATTGTCCAGAAAAACCCAAATGCTCTTGGGAATGCGTGGTGTGTTGATACCATTCTATGGGTGAAAAATGCTAATGAATCAATTAATTCTTTAAATAACTTTAATCCCAATACAACAGCTATTCTTGAAAAGAAATATGAAAAACATATTGAATCTCTTGAATTGAATACAAGAAATGATATTAATTTAACGGAATACTCTCCTAATCGACTTGTATATAGGTTAGATTCAAAAGTGTCTAGTTTAGCTGTTTTTTCAGAGATTTTTTATCCAAAGGGATGGTCAGCTTATATAGATGGTGTTAGTGTTGAACATTTTCCAGTCAATTACATACTAAGGGCTCTATTTATTCCAAAAGGAGCGAAGGAAATTGTATTTGAATTTAAGCCGAAATCATTTTTTATATCTGCTAAAATTGCTTTTTTCTCATCTTGTTTGTTAATTATAACAGCTTTAATGACCTTTGGTATGTTATTTTTCTTTAAACAATGAAAAAAATACTTATTATCACGTATTATTGGCCACCAAAGGGTGGAGTAGGGGTGCAAAGATGGTTAAAACTGACTAAGTATTTATGTAAATATAATTATGAACCCATTATTTATACCCCGGAAGATGGCTTTTCCCCTTTGGAAGATCAAAGTTTAGTAGATACAATTTCTCCTAGATTAACAATCCTTAAAACTAATATCTTTGAACCTCAAAAGATCTTTTCGTTTCTTTTTCGAAAAAAAGTAAAATCAGATATTTTGATTAGAACAAAAAAATCTTGGTTAGATAAGGTATTTGTTTGGCTGCGGTCCAATTTCTGTATTCCTGATTCAAGATCTTTTTGGATTCAGCCATCGATTAAATTCCTTAATAAGTATATAGAAAAAAATCCAATTGATTTAATTATATCAACAGGCCCTCCACATAGTATGCATATGATAGCTTTTGCTTTAAAAAAACAACATCAAATTAATTGGATTGCTGATTTTAGAGATCCTTGGACTGGAATAGAGTATTTTAAGCAATTGCCTTTATTATCGTTTGTTAAAAAAAGACATATTAATTTAGAATATAAAATCCTTTCTAATGCTGATTTAACATTATCTGTTAGTCCATCTTGGGCAAAGCAATTAAGTGATCTTGGGGCTAAAAAAACAGCTATTTTAACAAATGGTTATGACTCAGAAGATTATCAGATAAATAATGTGACAGTAGATTCTAATAAGTTTACTATTGGTCATTTTGGGTTATATAATGAATTACGTGATCATGATTTTTTATGGAAAACAATTAAAGAAATAGTTAAACATAAACTAGATTTTTCAAATAAATTACAATTTTTATTTGCAGGAGAAATACATGCTGATTTTTTCATGAAAATAAAAACTTATCAATTTGATCAGAAATTAATTTACCATGAATACTTAAATCATGCTAATTCGATTCAATATATGATGCAATGTGATCTTTTATTGGTTACTCAAGGTGATGCTGCATCAGTTAATGGACGATTGCCAGCTAAATTTTTTGAATACTTAAGAGCAAGAAGGCCTATCCTAGCAATTGGTAAAAAAAATAGTGATCTAGATAAAATAATTCAAAATATATCATATGCTTGGTTTGTGGATTTTGATAATTCAACACTATTACATAATACTATTTTACAAATATATGAGTTAAGTAAGCAAGACAATATTTTTGATGATGATATTACTGAATTCTCTAGAGAAAGTCAAGCTCAGAAGTTAATTGATTTGATTAATGATTTATGATTAAATTTTTCCGAAAAATATATTTTGAATTAATTACTTCAAAGTACGTTAAGCATCTATTTGTTTTGACTAGTGGTGTGGGCTTTTCTCAATTAATCCCATTATTATTATTACCTGTGCTAACTAGGTTTTTTTCGCCTACTGATTTTGGAGTTTTAGCAATTTTCATGGCAATTATTCAATTAATAGCTATTTCTACAACATTGAGGTTAGAAATGGCCATTGTTTTACCTAAAAAAGATACCGATGCTGCTCTTGTATGTATAGTCGCATTTTTCTTTTTAGCTACATTTTGCTTATTGCTATTTGGAATTGCCTCTTTATTGTGGTTATTTGTGGTCAATTCAAATGATTTTTTAATTTTCGAACAATATCATGATAATCTATATCTACCGTTTTATTATTTAATTCCAATGGGGGCATTTTTATTAGGTCTTTATAATATTTTATATCATTGGAATAATAGGATGGAATTATATGCAAATATGTCATATTCTCACATCACTCATTCTGTATTTAGTACTCCTTTGTCAATTCTTTTTTATTTTTCTTCATTAAATAACATCGGGTTAATTCTCGGACAAATTATTGGTAGATTTTTAGCATGTTTTTTGTTATTAAAGAATTTATTTCAAACTATTAAATTAATTCCTAAAGACACTATTGTTATTAATATTTTTACGTTATTAAAAGAATATAAAAAGTTTATTATTTTTGAGACCCCGCATTCAATTTTAAATTTTATTTCTCAAAAATATATTATAGGTGTATTCAGTGCTTTTTTTGGTGTTTTTACTGTTGGTATTTTTGATTTGGCTGATAAAATTATAGGTAAACCATTAGGAATCATTTCTAATTCCTTTAAAACGGTTTTTTATAAACGCTTGACAACTGCAAAAGATAAACTGACAATATTCAAAAAGTCAATTATGTTAATGACCTTCATCAGTTTTATTCTGACCGTTCCATTTTATATTATTCCTGAAAGTTTTTTCGTTTTATTATTGGGGGATGAATGGATAGATACTGGAAAATACATACAGTTACTGTGTCCATTATTGTTTAGTAGATTTATATTTAATGTAGTTACCCCCACTATTTCTTATACTATGCAGAATCATTATTTGTTAATTTGGCAGATTGTATATTTTATTTGTTTAGTATTTCTTTTTCATTCCTTAAAAGAATCAGTGGTTGAACATGTTATTTTAATATATGCTATTTTTGGAGCATGTATGTATGCAATGTTAGGATTTATATCATTTAAAGTTTTAAAACATAGTATTAAAATTTGAAAGCACTTATTATTACTCCAGCGTGTAACGAAGAAAATCATCTTCCAGAATTAATCAATTCTATGATTCATCAATCAGTTCTTCCTGTTGAGTGGATCATTGTAGATGATGGATCAACAGATAACACTAGTAACGTGATCCAAAAAGCTGCTGTTAATTATTCTTGGATTAGTTATTTAAGAAAAGAAAAAACAGGTGATCGATCTCCTGGAAAAAGTGTTATAGAAACATTTTATTTTGGTTTTGATAATCGAAAAAATTTAGAATATGATGTTGTTATGAAACTTGATGCAGACTTAGTATTGCCACCTGATTATATTAGAACTGTTTTAGCTCAATTTAAGTTAAATGATAAAATAGGTATTTGTGGTGGAGTATGTGTCATACAAGAGGGTAAAAAATATATTCTTGAAAAAGAAACTAATTTAGATCATATACGTGGCGCAATTAAATCATATAAAAAATTATGTTTTAACGAAATAGGAGGATTGTTAAAAGAGATGGGGTGGGATACTGTTGATGAACACTCTGCTAGATTTCATGGGTGGATAGTAAAAGTGCTGCCTGATTTAAAAGTCGTTCATCAACGCTCTACTCACCAGGAATATGGCTTTGTGAAAGCGGCATTTAGAAATGGAAGAATGTTATATTCTATTAGAATGGATGTAGGCTTATTATTGACAAATTGTTTTAAAAAAATATATCGAAAACCTTATTTCGTGCTAGGAATGGCTATGTTATTCGGTTATTTAAAGGCCTTTTTTCAAAGAGAAAAAAAAATAGTAGACCCAGATTTAGGACGCTTTATTAGACAATATCGATATAAGCAAATTATAAAAAAATATATAAGAAATTAAGTCATTATTGAACACGTGTCCAACTTGTAGTTCTTCCAATAAAACTAAATCCAAAATAACCTCTCATAAATAGATTCTTGTCATCATTTAAGGTTGCATTTAAGCTATATGTTTTACCACTTCTAGCATCATATATGGTTCCATTAATCCATTCATTTTTTTTGACATATTCTAAATCTTTAATTATAATTAATCCATCGAGTGTTTGATCTCTTAGGGATTTATTAGGATTGTCTTTGTCTTTTTTTGGTTCTCCATTTTCATCTAATGGCTCTGATAGCCAGACAATTTTTCCTTCATATAGATTGTCATTGTTTTTATAAATTTCTATATGTGATCGCTTTTCTTCTTCTAGCCATATACCACAAATTTCATTTTGAGAGAACAGGAGTATTGGAGATACTACACATAATAATCGAATTAATGACATATTAAAAGGCTCTATTTATACCAAAGACAAATCGAAAATCAATATAGTTCTGATCTGCTGGTGGCTTATTTAAGAAGAAAGGTAAATCAAATCTTAACACCAAAGGTTCTGCATCGATGACACTATTCCACAATTTCGATAATTCTAAAGTAAAGCCTATTCCTGCATCCATGTGTAAACTGCTGAATGACAAGTCATGATTATTTTGGTTAATCACTCCCATATCCATGAAGATATATGAGTTAAGTCCAAAATAATTCATGTATGGGATATGATTTGTGAAATCAATTTCTGTATTAAAAGCAATACCTGACGTGCCTCTATATAAAAAATTAAAATCTTCATTCTCATTTATTAGGTCACTTGCAGATTCACCCATTTTATACCCAACATATCCACGTAAATTTAATCCTCCTCCATAATGTAAGGTGTTAGTCATATTGGTACTATATGAAGCCCAGTCATATGGTATAAAGCCAGCTGACCTTGTATATTTATTGCTCATCATTTCTTCTGGGTTACCTCCTGCCGCATACAACATACTTTCAAATGGAAAAGAATACTCAGAGCCAGTATGATTAAATCCACGTTGTGCAAAGAATCTAGTATTAATTTTAATTTTACCTACTCGATTTTTATTTATAGCAGAAAGGGAAATTTGGGAAAAATTATAATCACTCATTATAGAAGAAGACTTTAATGATAATTGAATGTCTCCAGATCCACTGAATTTATTTCCTTGAATGTAACGATAATGATGACCAGTATTAATTAAGATATTCGTGTTTTTCATACCTGCGCCACCCCAATATTCTTGATTGAGTAAATATCCGGTGATATCGGAAGTTTCTTTTCTTTCAAAACTATTAAAAGAAATGTCAAGAGTATTCATGCGACTTACATCTTTTAAATTAAAACCGACGGATAAATAATTTAACCCATCTAACGCACTTAATGCAAATCTAACACGACTGTTTTTCACATATTTATATGTAGATGTTGAGTAGTTTAATCTATATGATAGCTTATCATTTTCATTATCATTTATACTATTGTTTCGGAGTACACCAGAGTTTACCCATAAGTTCCCTCTAAAAACATGATGTTTCTTTAGATAATTTCCTTGAAGATTTGTTCCTATTTTTAACCCATCATATGAGTTGTACCAAAAATCAGGTCTAGCTTGCACCTCATACTTCCTTAAATTTGGCCATTTTTTCACCCCATAGTCAATAGAAAAATCTATATTTCCTTTTTGGTTATTATTAATTGCATATGAATCTGCAAGTCGTTCGCTTAAATCAATCATGATATTCTTGATCCCGGATGGCACATGTGCTTTAAATTTATATTCCCTATTTAATTCTCCATATCCTGTCCATCTTGGCAAAAGATAATCTCGATTTTTATCTTCTTTCACAAACCATTTATTTGGAATATGATAATGTTTTCTAAGTCCAAATTCGGAATCAATTGTTAAGTCAATAGGCATTTCCATCTCACCTTTTCTTAGAACACTAATTTCAAATGTGTCATTTTCTAATTTTTTCACTTTTCCAATCGCATAATCTAAATCTTTATTTGTTTCTAGCCATTGATCAAAGAACCAATTTAGATCTACTTTTGTAAATCTAATAAAAGAGTTTCTGAAATCATTTAAATAAGGATGTGCCATTTTCCATGTATCAAAATAATTTTGCATAGCGGCTAAAAATAATTCATCACCAAGCACATATTGTAAATTATACAGCATTGTAGCGGTTTTCCAATAAACATGTGTATACCCACCTCTGTGTGCTAAATCTTCACCAAAAGCATAAGTGTCATGAGAATGGCTGTTCAGTGCTGGAGTATTATTTTCAGTTGCATCTAGAATATATTTATAATAAGCATTTCCCTCACGTGTATTTCGTTGATTTGTATGTTGATCATAATACTTGTTCAAAGGGGATTGGTTTTGCTTTAACCATCTTAATCTATCTAGCACACCCACTCTTGGCTGGGTGTTTTTTTCTGATGAAGCATTATCAGAATTTTTTATTGAATAATTTTTTGTAGATAATTCTTTTTTTCTTGCATCTATTTTGTTATCTAAAAGACTATCAGTGATGTACTTAGGTTCACGAGTCATATATTTGCCCTCGATTGCTTCTTCTCCCCATCCACTTAAAAATTGTGTAAATCCCTCGTCTAGTGCAGCTCTATATGTTTCATTAGTCCCAACCTGTCCAAAAAACCACATGTGAGCAATTTCATGCACTAGTAGACCTCTATATCCAGGATCTCTACCACTATCGAGTGTAATCATTGGATATTCCATCCCACTTCTTGCATCTGCGACGATGATTTTATGGTATGTATACATGCCAATATCTTTTGAAAAGACTTCTATTATCTCTGCAGCATAATCTGCAGCATTTTGCCATTTTGATGCATGTTGTTCTTGCGCTAAAGAATAAGCTTTTATTCCGTTCCATTCTGCAACACCAATACGATAGCTTGGATCCGCTGTAAATGCAAAGTCATGCACATTTTCTGCATGAAATTTCCATGTTTTCTTTTTGTTTGGATTATATCTTATGATGGTAGATGGAGGGCTATTGTATTTTTTGCTCTTAAAGTTTTTTATATCCAATTTCTTCATTAATTCTTTTGGTAGCACTTCATCACGATTAATCATATAGCCAGTTGCCTCTAGAATATAGTTTTCAGGCATTGTTAATTCCACATCAAAACACCCAAAGTCACCATAAAATTCTTTCCCTAGGTGTTGATCAGTAGTCCACCCAAATTTCCTGTCATATACAGATATTCTAGGATACCAATGGACACCATTATAATGTTTGCTCCCAAATTCTTGGTACATTTTCATACGTCTTCTGACATTGCCACTCTCTTCATTCCCTCCAAAAGATGATTCGAATATGATGTCAAAAACTACTGTCTCTCCACTTTTTATAGGAGTATTTAGAAATACTTTCATAATAGTGTTGTCAACCTCTATTCTAGGTGTCTCATTATTTATTTCAAGACTTATAATGTTAATGCCTTTTTTTTGTTTTTCATCTTTTCTGTATCTCGTGAGTTCTTTATTCGCTTTTTTAAATTTATCTAAATATGAATCTGGTTGAAATGCATTTGCATATAGATGAAAAAATACATGATCTAAATCATCTGGAGAGTTGTTAGTATAGGTCAATGTTTGAGTTCCTTCAATAACGTTTGTGGAATCAAATAACTCAGCTTTTATTGAATAATGTACATCTTGTTGCCAATATCCTGGATGGGGCATTTTATTTTTCCAATAATTTGGGTTATCAGTATTTGTATATGTGTTTGGTGGCAATAAAGGATTATATGGGTCTATAGTATTTTTGAATTCCATCTCTAGATCAGATTGGGAAAAAATTGGATCATTTTTGATTTGTGCTGAATCAATCAATGTGTCTTGCGAAAAGATAAGATTTGTGATAACAAAAAAGATGAATAGTATTGTTTTTTTCATGGAGTATTATGTTTTTTTCACTAAGATAGTAAAATATCAATGTTATTATCAAATTCTATCATTATATACATCGCATGCTCAAATCAATACTTTTGATAGAATGAGTTAGATTTCCAATTGAAATGTAGTTTACACCGCATAACGCATATTCTCTAACATTATGTAAGCCGATATTACCAGACGATTCTGTTTCATATTTTGAATTAATAATATCCACTGCTTCTTTTGTTTTGCGTATTGAAAAATTATCTAGTAGTATGCGATCTACACCACCTGAATTTAGCACTTGATTTAATTCTGTTAAATTTCTAACTTCAATTATAATTTTAATTTTTTTTTCACTTTTTTCAAGATGTGTATGACAATTTTTAATGGCATTTGGAATCCCGCCTGAAAAATCAATATGATTATCTTTTATCATAATTACATCATATAGTCCATGTCTGTGATTTTCACCACCACCTATTTTAACCGCTGTTTTTTCCAAAAATCTAATACTTGGGGATGTTTTTCTCGTGTCTAGTATTACTGTATTTAAATCACGGATTTTATTGACAAATTTCCTTGTTTTTGTTGCTATTCCACTCATTCTTTGCATACAATTTAAGACTAACCTTTCAGTGGCTAAAATTGAATGTTGATTGCCAAATATTGACAAAATAATATCATTTTTTTTGATTGTTTCACCATCTTTTTTAAAAGGTTTGAAAATCAGTTGGCTATCATATAAATAATATATTTTTTCTGCTATATCAATACCAGCAATTTGACAATTTTCTTTCGCGATTAATTGAGCTTTTCCGCGTGCGTTTTTATCAATACATGCCTCTGAAGTGATATCCCCCTCGCCAATATCTTCAGCAAGTGATTTTTTTATAAAATCATTGATTATTTTCTCCATTGATATGGTTATATTTATGTTGTTACAAATTAGGAATATTTATTGATACAATTTATGAAATTAAAATTTATCTTTTTGGGTAAAAAAAACTCTGAATCATTTAATTCTTTTATGATCCAATACTTAAAAAGATTAAATGGCTATACTAAATCCGAAGTGTTATTTTTTTCAGAAAAAAATGAAATTAAATTAGGCAAGAAAGTGTTAGCACACATAAAAATAGGAGATTTTTTTATCATTTTAGATGAAAGAGGACAATGTATGAATACACTAGATTATGCCCAATTTATTAGAGAAAAAACAGAGAATTATGATTCAATTATATTTTTGGTTGGCGGTGCTTTTGGAGTTCCAAAATCAATAGTTGATCGTTGTCATGCTTTCATTTCTCTTTCTAAGATGACTTTCCCACATTTAGTCGCTAGATTAATTCTTTTGGAACAAACATATCGGGCATTTACCATTTTAAACAATCACCCATATCACCATGAATAAATATATTTTTGCATCTTCTAATCAAAACAAATTATTAGAAATTTCAACACAACTCTTAGATATTACATTGCTGAGTTTGCTAGATGTTGGTTATTATGATGAAATCATTGAGTCGGGGTCAACGCTTAGAGAAAATGCATTAATAAAGTCTAAAACTATATATGATAAATATAGTATTCCAACAATTGCAGATGATACAGGTTTAGAGGTATATCAATTAGATGGGAGACCTGGTGTTTTTTCAGCACGTTATTCTGGTGAAAAAGCAAATGCTACTGACAATATAAAAAAAGTCCTCGATGAAATGCAAGGCATCACAGATAGAAGAGCTAGGTTTAAAACAGTTATTTGTTTAAAAAGCAAATCGCAAGAAATTTTTTTCGAAGGCATAGTAGAGGGTTGCATATCTAATGAATCATCAGGTGATGGGGGATTTGGATATGATCCTATATTTATACCAAATGGATGTCAGAAAACATTTGGAGAAATGTCTTTAGATGAAAAAAATAAAATTAGTCATCGTAGTAGAGCTATTCAAAAGGTGGTTGATTATTTAAATATTTAATTATTTATTTTAATCCCATTGTTTCTATACCAATTTGGCTTTTGTTTAATTTTAGATTTTATGCGATTTCGGATTATTTTTAAATCTTTTAATGTTGGTTCCCAATCATTGAATAATTTATTTTCAATAAAAATGTCACATGGGAATTTTCTATTTTGATTTGGCTTAAATCCTCGGTTTTCCATTTCACGTATTAGTAATTGATATCTTTTGAATAAGTACTTGCCTTTATCATAAAAAAAAAGTACATGTCCTTTGTTTAATGTAAAACTTGCGGGTATTTTATTTAACATCAAGCCAGATTTACTATGTATCGTCCGTTTTAATGCTGCAGGGACCATAGTGATTTCTCTGTATTCTGCAATTAAATGTTGATCAGTTAATTCGTGAGTCGGGATAAGATTAATTCTAGTCATTTATGCATTTTCAATTTGTGCGGTAATGAAATCTTCTAGTTTTATTTTAGCGCATTTTAACATTTTTGGCACAATACTTTTTTCAGAAAAACCGGGGATTGTATTAATCTCAATAATATATGGTTCTGTAGCACCCATGATAAAATCAATTCTAATCACACCTGATAGATTTAAATCTTGATATGTTTTTTTAGCTATGTGTTCAATTTGCATTTTGATATTTTTTTCAATTTTAGCAGGTGTTTCTTCTATGGATTTTCCATTATATTTTGCATCATAATCAAAAATGTCATTCTGACTAATAATCTCAGTTATTGGGAGAGTTTCAATTTGATTATATAAATTATATACAGCACATGTTAATTCTCGACCATCAATAAATTCTTCTACAATTATTTCTTGGCCATGCTGTTTAGCTTTGTCTACAGCGGTTTTTAATTCACTATCATTATATACTTTACTAATACCAAAACTTGATCCACTACAACTAGGTTTTATGATGCACGGAAATCTTGTTCTATAATCCTCTGTATAGATTTTAGAATTAGGAACTTGATAGCCGAGTGATCTTAAATATTGATTACATTTAAATTTATTAAATGTAAGAGAAGATACTGGCTCATTACAAGATGTATAAGGTATTTTTCTTGTTTCAAAATAAGCGCAAAGTTTTCCATTCTCCCCAGGATCCCCATGAATGATCATGAATATTGTGTCAAATCGGATTTGTTTTTCATTTAAGATAAATGAAAAATCTTCATTTTTGATATCAATTTGTTGATTGTTAATATTAACTATAAACTTATGCTCACTAATACATAATACTTTGTAGGGTTGATATTTTGAGCGATCAATGTGTTTATAAATTGTATTTGCACTCTGAATAGAAATATCTTTTTCTTTGGAGTTTCCTCCCATTACGATTGCAATATTTTTCATTATTTGAAATATAATAATAATTTAAATATAGAATTTGTTTTCAAAACTTTATTCTATTATTGTATGATAATTAGATATCTTTGTTTCAAATTTATTTGCACATGAAATTAAATTATCGGTTTTCAATTTATTTATTCTTTTTTTTGTTTGTGCTGTTCTTTGTAATTTTCAAAACAATAGATTTTGGTTTAAAAAAATATACTCGACATCATAGTATTATTACCGTACCATCTTTACTTGGTTTGGATTCTTTGTCTGCGCAAGATACCTTAGATAAATATAATTTAGAATTGATTATTCTAGATTCAGCATCCTATAATCCAAATTATAATAGAGGTGCTATTTTAGCACATAACCCTAAGCCCAATAGTAAAGTGAAGCCGGGGAGAAAAATATATTTAACCATTAATCCATTGAAATTAAATTATATTCCTTTCCCAGACTTGAAGAATAAATCTGTGAGGCAAGCAATTAGTTTACTTGAAAGTAATGCTTTTAGAGTGGGGAATTTACATTATGTTGATTATTTTGCTAAAGACGTGGTGAGGTTTTGCAAAGTTGATAGAGTCCTTGTCAACACTGATGATAGTTTACCTAAATTTAGTATTGTAGATCTCTATTTAGGGGATGGTCGGCTTCAAGAAATAGAGGTGCCCACTGTCCTTGGGTTAGGATTTTATGAGATTAAGAGAGTTTTAAATAATTATTCTTTGAATGTGGGGGCATGTTATTTTGATACTTCTGTGAGCGATACACTAAATAGTGTCATATATAAGCAAGAACCTATCTTGTCAGAAAAAGTTCCTCTTGGCTCATACATTTCAGTGTGGTTGACAGACTCTGTAAATTTACGCCTAGAATAAGTTGATATGGATCCAATTAATCACGATGAATTATATGAACATTATTCATTTGAAGTAGAAAAAAAACATGATTTAATAAGAATTGATAAATTTTTATTACTTAGAATCCCGAATACTAGTAGAACTAAAATACAAAAATCCATATTATTAGGAAATGTTTTTTGTAATGACAAAATAGTAAAGTCCAATTATAAAGTAAAGCCTCTAGATAAAATTAGTATACGGTTTGAATACGAGCCATATAATAAAGAGATTATTCCAGAAGACATACCGATTGATGTTATTTTTGAAGATAATGATATTATTGTTGTTAATAAATCTAGCAATATGGTAGTTCATCCTAGTTATGGTCATTATTCAGGTACTCTTGTGCATGCTCTTTTATATAGATTTAAGGACATTGAGTATGCTAGTGATAATCAACGCCCTGGTTTAGTACATCGGTTAGATAAAAATACGACTGGTTTGATGGTTGTTGCTAGAAATGCTAATGCATTAAGTTATTTATCTAATCAATTTGCTGAGAGAACAATTAGTAGAACATATTTAGCATTGGTTTGGGGTGATGTGAAGGAAGAGCAAGGTACAATTACAGCTAATATTGGGCGAAATAAAAAAAATAGAAAATTAATAACAGTTTTTGATAACACTGAAGAAGGTAAGCATGCAGTGACACATTATGAAGTCGTAGAAAGATTTCGATATGTTACTTTAGTGAAATGTAAACTCGAAACTGGTAGGACGCATCAAATACGTGTACATATGAAACATATAGGCCATCCATTATTTAATGATTTTGAATATGGGGGTAATCATATTTTAAGAGGCACAACATTTTCAAAATATAAACAATTTGTTCAAAATTGTTTTAAAATATTACCACGTCAAGCATTACATGCTACAGAGTTAAGTTTTTTACATCCTGCAGATGAACAACTTGTCATGTTTCACTCTAATCTTCCTGATGATATGCAAACAGTCATTAATCGTTGGCGGAATTATATTAAGCATATTTAGGATTTGTAGCAATTAATCTATTAATACTAACAATTGGAATTTCTTTAGAAGGAAATGTATATTCATGACTAGGGTCTGGTACTAATCCAATTTCAAGAGCTTTTTTTAAAAACAAATTATATTCAATAATGTATTGATCTGAAAACCCATGTGACGCGTCATATGCAGTAATAGCAGTTTTTCCAATATTTTTCGCTGATATCACTGGATCTATAGTATGTAATTCTACAATGAGTAATCCATATTTTGTTAAATATGGGTACCATTTTTGTAAGTGTTCTTTTAAGTTTTGTTCCACTGCATTATTTTGTAATCGACTTCCTTGATAGCAAAATGCACCAGTAGAGGCACTCTTGTCTTTATTTTCTTTTTTTGGGGATTCATATATTCGGTTATGATCTAAAAATGATCGCACATTTAGTAAATCAACTAAATTGATACTATGTTCTTCCTTAAGCCTTTTTGCTAAAGATGCTGGATCACTAATGTCACCAAATGCTGTTTTTGCCCATATGTCCGCTTTATTGATTGTCTCAGTTGTCGCTTCTAGTGCTTGATAATTAAAGTCACTGCCTACAATAAATAAAGGGTGTTCTTTCAATAACTGCCCCCTTTTAGTTTTGTAATAGATTAAATCAAATACATGCTCTATTAATTTACCATTACCACAACCAATATCTATAAAGCCTTTTGGTTGTTCTTCAATTGGGAGATTAAATAAATCTAAAATAATTTTATCTACTTTTTTAAAATATGTATTATGAGCACCGCCGCTACCCCAAACATTCATTGCTCTATCTACATGTATTTCCGCTTCTTTTTTTGATTTAGTGGTTAGGAAGCGATGGTTCCCGTAGATTAAATGATTTAAACTTTTAAATGTCGGCAGATAAGAGACTGTAACTCCATACGAGGTGGCCCGTTTTAATAAGAAATAACCGTATTCAGTTAATGCGGAATCTTCATTAATTATATTACAACTCAGAAATAATTTTATTAATATTTCTTTCCATTTTGGATGTCCTGGTATTTCAATAGTACTGCCTTTGACAATTCCATCAAATACATTATTTCTAGATAAAAGCACTATAATGGGGCCTAGAACAGCACCCTCTATATGAATTCTCCAATTTGCCCATTTATCATTTATTGGCATTCCCTCTGACTTGTTTTTCTGATCATCTAGTTTCTTCCACTTTATGTACTCTTCTAGTATAGCATATAAATGAGGCTCCGATATGTTCGAGTTTTTCGTATCTGTAATAATACTTTTATAGTTTATCTCCTTCCTATATAATTCTTCAATCATCTGATATTTTGATTCTATTTTTAAGGACATCCAATTTGTCAACATAGAGTCAATAAAAAATATGTCATCTTCCTCCATTTTTTGGGTTAAAATGCCTTGTGAACACAATAATCGCAATGCTACATTCAGATATCCAGGATTTGCATGGTATTTGTGTGTTAATTCAGATAAAGCACATTTTTTTTGACTTTTAATATAATCTAGAATCTGATGTGTTTGTAATTCCAATATGGTAGGAATTAATACAATTCCATCAAGGTGTTGAAATAAATTTGATAAGAATATTAGTTTTTTTTCTGTTTGTTCCATAGATAATGCTTTCAAAACTAATATTATTAATTAATTTAGCATAATGAGTATGTATAAATACGTTATATTTTTTTCAATTTTACTTTTTTCTTGTGAAAAAAACAACTCTATCTCAATGGATTTGGATTCACAAATATATCTATCTCTATGTGACAATTTCATACCAGGTAATACTATTTCTGTATTATCTTTTAATAGATTATCTACAAGCTCTCTTAATAGCATTTCTGATGTTATTGATGTTGTTGATCCAGATATTATTGGTTTGCAAGAGTCGTATGAAATTGGCTTGGAAATAGCGGATAGATTTGATTATTGTTTTTATGGTAATTCCAATGCAAGTACTGCGATTTTATCGAAATATCCAATTGAAGGTATTAATGATATGCAATCTAGGATTATCTTTAATGACTCAATTTATTTGAATTTTTTTAATGTGCATTTGACTGCGTTTCCATACCAGCCATATGATATTCGGGATTTATTAATTACAACAGAATCACAAGCTATATATCAAGCAAACCAAACAAGAAGTGCGGAATTATTATCATTAATATCATTGGTGGAAGAAGTAAAAAATACAAGTACTATGCCTATTATTTTAACAGGAGATTTTAATGAGCCTTCTCATTTAGATTGGATTTTTGGAGCAGAGAATCCATTATATTTTGCTATTGATTCATCTCACTTCACGGTAGATTGGCCGACTTCAAATAAAATTCATGACTTAGGATTTATTGATTCATATAGACATATTTATAATAATCCAATTGTCCATCCGGGTTATACTTGGACTCCTTATACTACTATCAATGAAGTTCATGATAGAATAGATTTTATTTATTATTATCCCTTTGATGACTTAATTACTCTTGAGTCTGTAGATATTGTTGGTCCAGACTCGCAATCTACGATTCTTATTGAGAATTACGAATCCGATCATAGAGGGCTACTCTCAGTATTCAATATTCAAATTTAATCATCACGTGATTCATCTTGAAAGACTTTTAGACCAAATGGGAATAATAGTAGTAAAAAAATAAATTTTTTACTCATTATTCCAATAATTGTCATAATCAGCCCTAGGATTAGTATGATATGGTAATTTTTTTCTTTCATGTAAAGAGATTGTCATGTGAATAAATTAATATATTTGATGAAATATATATTATAATTGTTGTGCAGCGTAAGAATTTATTAAAAAATAAAATATATAACATCATTTTCACTACAAATGGCAGACATGCTTATCTTTTTGATGTTTGGCTACTTGTTTTTATTCTCCTTTCTTGCTTGGTAGTGGTACTCGAGAGTGTTCCTTCTATAGCTATGAAGTATGGACTCTTATTGTCGCTCTTGGAATGGATTTTTACAATCATATTTACAATAGAATATCTATTAAGAATATATTCATCGAAAAAAAGTTGGAAATATATATTCTCTTGGTGGGGCTTGATTGATATATTAGCTATTTTGCCTAGTTATATTGGTCTATTGGTGCCAGGTGATATTTCAGCATTAAAAGATGTGAGAATATTGAGGTTAATAAGAGTGTTTAGGGTTTTTAAACTTAAAAAGTATATAACCGGTGGTAATATAATGATGATTGCATTAGATAAGTCGAGACCTAAAATTTTAACTTTTGTTTTATTCATCTTGCTTTCTGCTGTTGTTTTAGGTTCTGTGATGTATGTTATTGAATCATCTTATAATGAAAATATAAATAGTATACCTGATGCTATTTATTGGGCTATTGTTACATTGACTACTGTTGGCTATGGAGATATTCAACCAGTTACTGCAGCAGGTAGAGTTATAGCATCTTTTATTATGATTTTAGGTTACGGTATTATTGCTGTTCCAACAGGGATAGTTTCTGCAGAAATTGCTAAAGAAAATAATAATAATCGTTAGTTATTTGCCTAGAATTTGGCTTTTATTGACACATACATGTTTCTAGGTGCTTGTACAAAATATTTATTAGTTCCATCCCAATCAACTATACCATTATTAAAATAAAAATTATCTGTTATATTATTCATAAAAATGGAAATGGAATAGTGCTTCATTGAATAATCAACTCTAGCATTAATTAGAATGTAGTCTTGTAAAGATTCAGTGTTTTCAAAATTTATATATGATTTACTTTGATATCTCGTAGATAAACAAATTTTTAAATCCTGAATAGAATAAATAATTTCTTGATTTATAATAATTGGAGGTGTTAAAATGGGTTTAAATTCTATGTTTTGCTCCTGGATAAGGCTATAGTTATAGGAAGAGTTATTAACTAGTCTGATATTTTCACTTAGAGTATATGAACTATAGATTTCGATTCCAGTCCTGATGCTACTCTCCACATTATTTGTTAAAGCTAAACCATTTGGCCCATATGCACCATTAAGGACACGCTCATTTTTAAAGTCTAAATAATAACCATTTATATTAATATCAAAATTTGTAAACACACTTCTAATTCCAAACTCATAATCTCTCACATATTCAGGATGTGTATCTAGCTCAGGTAGAATATAATCACCTGTGATTGGATTAGTCGTACACAAGTATTCCAATACATCATATCCCCCGAACATATCATATCTAGTGGGTTCTCTTCCTGTTTTTCCCATGTTACAATAAAGAAGAGTATTTTCATGTGTGGAATAACTTACTCCAACTTTTGGATTAATAAAAGCCCAACTTAGTTCATTAAGGTTCACATCACCCTCATACTTAAATGAAGATTTTCGATATTGAATATCTGCAGAAAATAAAAGGCTATTTATTTGGTATTCTGCTTTTTGAAATAGACTTACTTCATGTTTATATTTTGTGTTTTGATTCCAAATCTCTTCTGAATTCATGTGCATTTCCGTAAATGCATTTGAATAAGTATTGAGATGTATTCCTGTTGTTGAATTAATGTGATTTTTTTTTAATTTATAATTGCTGTAGAATCCAATTAGGTTTGATGTTAATGCATTTCTAGAAATAGATTCTATAGTAGATTCGTCTCCATTACCACTATAATTAAGTAAATCAAAATCCCACCATCCGTCAGCTACATTATAATATATACTTGATTGAATTGTACTACTTGGATGAGGTGTTAAAGTATTTTGAATTTGCAATAAAATTTGTGAAAAATTATCTTTTTCAAATTCAGAATTAGCATTTGTTGTTCTATCGCAATTAACAGCATCTTCTCGAACTGGCATCCACGCTAATTCATTTTTTTGATTTCCTGCTAGTAGGTTCACTTTCCATATTGCTAACTCACCAAATTTACCCCCACTTAAAAATAAAGATTGAGAATTATTTGATGCGTGTTGTTTAAATCCATCAGAATATATTTTTGATATTCTTACATATAATCCTTTTTGGTTTTTTATTCCACTATTATATATTCCAAAAGTTCGTAGAGTGTTAAATGATCCATATCCAATCCCCAATTCTATTTTTTCAGTATTATATAAGTTTGGTGAAAACATTTCAATACTCCCTGCATAACTAGCAGTGCCATTTTTAGATGTGCCAACCCCTCTTTGTATTTGTATTTTTTCTATAGAATTCAGTATGTCCGCATAGTTTGAAAAATAAAATGCTTGATCTGCAGGGTCATTTAATGGCACTCCATCAAGTGTAATATTAATTCTTGTTTGGTCAATACCTCTTAATGTGAAATATGAATATCCTTGAGTGTGCCCTGCATCTGCGTGCGATATGATAGAAGGTGTATTGCTAAACAGTAAAGCAGGTTCTTGTCCTACTGACAGTTCTTGAATTTGATCTTCGGTTATGTTTTGATAGGTGATTGGGCTTAATGCATGCGCTTTATAAATAACTTCAACTTCTTTTAATTGACTAATTGAATCGGAGGATATTGTATTTTGAGAAATACTTAGATTAAATAAGCCTAAGTATAGAAATAAGAAATTTTTCATTGTATTAATATGTTGAATTAATAATTCTTTCGATGAATTACCACCGTAAGTTCAGTGGGTATAATCTCAGCTATATAATAGCACCCCCAATGAGTGTGCTAATATATATATTTATGATCATACAAGTCTCTATTTTTTTACAAAAATGGGTTTATTGTTTTATTACCAAACATTATCATGGATTATTATTTACCGATGCAAAAATCTCGAAAAATTGAGTCGAGCAGATTGTCATTTGTGATTTCTCCAGTTATTTCACCTAAATAATTAAGAGAGTGTTTAATGTCTAATGCTAGGAGTTCTCCAGATAAATTTGATTTAATTCCATTTTCAACATCCTTGATGCTTTTTAGTGTGTTTATTAAAGATTCAAAATGTCTTTGATTGATTATGATAATTTGGTCTTGCATGTTCTCCCATATTTTTATTTTTTCTAGAATTGCATTTATAATTTGATCTACACCATTGCCATTTTTTGCTGATATGTTAATAATCTTGATATTATTTAAATTTTTGAGCTCAATACTTTTTTGATATAAATCTGTTTTATTAGCAATAATCATGATTGTTTGTTGTGAGTTTAATTTATTTTGAATTTCCTTAATTTCACGTTCTATACTTGTAGATATAAAATCATTTTTATCAATCAAATAAAGTATAAATAGAGATTGTTGAATTTTTTCATATGTCTTTGCAATGCCGATTTTCTCTATTTTATTGTTTGTTTTTCTTAATCCAGCAGTGTCAATGAATCGAAATTTATACCCTTGAATATTTATTATTTCTTCTATTGTATCCCTTGTAGTGCCTTTTATATCAGATACAATTGCTCTGTCCTCTTGAAGAAGGGTGTTTAATAATGTAGATTTTCCAGAGTTTGGATTTCCAATAATAGATATTGGAATTCCATGTTTCATGGCATTGCCAAACTGAAATGACTCAAGTAATTTGCTAGTTTTTGTCTTAATTTTTTGTATTAATTTTAATATCGTTTTCCTGTCTACAAATTCTACGTCTTCTTGACTAAAATCAAGTTCTAACTCAATAAGTGATGCAAATTTGATAAACTGGTCCCTTAAATTTTTAATCTCATTTGAGAACCCACCTTTCATTTGTTGCATTGCTAAACTATGTGCTTTCTCATTTTCTGAAGCAATAAGTTCAGCAACTCCTTCAGCTTGTGATAAATCTAATTTTTGATTTAAAAATGCACGTAATGTAAATTCGCCATTTTTAGCTAATCGACAGCCTTTTTTTATGAGAAGTTGTATAATTGTTGTTTGTATATATGTAGATCCATGACAAGCAATTTCAATAATGTCTTCACCTGTATAAGATTTAGGACCTTTAAATAGTGTCACTACCACTTCATCAATTAGATTATCCTGTTCGAAGATTTCTCCAACCATTACTTTATTTACATGTTTTACAGTTAACTTATTTTTATTATATGCTTGAAATATATTGTTAGTAATTTTTATGCTCTTAGGTCCAGATATTCTAATAATAGCTATAGCACCTTGACCTGATGTTGTTGAAATAGCACATATTGTATCGTTGTTTATTAACATAATTTATTTTTTCACAAATTTAATTTATTATTCGTTGATATTTTAATTGATTTATTTTCTATGTTTGCTAATTACCATTATATATTTTTTATGAGTGTTTTAATTAATAAGGATTCAAAGGTTATTGTTCAGGGATTTACTGGTAGTGAAGGCACTTTTCATTCGAAGGAAATGCTTGCTTATGGAACTAACATTGTAGCTGGAGTCACCCCAGGTAAAGGAGGTTCTTCTCATTTAAATAGACCAGTTTTTAATTCTGTTGCCGATGTGTTAAAGGAATTTGAAGTCAATGTTTCAATTATTTTTGTTCCACCACGCTTTGCGTCGTCAGCCATTATAGAGGCTATAAATTCTGATATAGAGGTTATCGTCTGTATTACAGAGGGAATACCAACAAAAGATATGATTTTGGTTAAGAACATGCTTCAGACATCCCGATCTATTTTAATAGGTCCAAATTGTCCTGGATTAATTACCCCTGGTGAGGCGAAGGTGGGCATAATGCCTGGGTTTATTCATAAAAAAGGCAGAATTGGCGTTGTTTCTCGTTCCGGTACACTAACTTATGAAGCTGTCGATCAATTAACTAAAGCAGGTTTAGGGCAGTCTACTTGCATAGGCATAGGAGGAGATCCCGTAATAGGAACAACGACTTGTGATGCTGTTCGTATGTTTATGAAGGATGATGATACTGAGGGGATTGTATTAATAGGAGAAATAGGTGGTCCCATGGAAAATGATGCTGCAAATTGGATCAAGGAACATGGCACCAAGCCAGTGGTTGGGTTTATAGCTGGGCAAACAGCTCCAAAAGGAAGGAAAATGGGGCATGCTGGTGCTATTGTCGGCGGAGAGGGAGATACAGCAATAGCAAAAATGGAAATAATGAGAAATTGTGGTATTGTGGTGGTAGATTCTCCTGCTGATATTGGTGAAACCATGAAACAGATACTAAATTAAACATGAAATTATTAGAAAATAAAACTATAGTTGTTACTGGTGGATCTAGAGGTATAGGTAAGTCCATTGTGTTAAAATTAGCGGAAAATGGAGCAAATGTGGTTTTTACATATTTAAGTTCATCAGAAAAGGCTAATATGGTAATTGAAGAAGCACAAAAATATGGTGTATCTATTGAAGCGTTTAAGTCAGATGCGTCTAATTATGAAGATTGCCAACAACTTATTGATAACATTTTAAGTAAACATGTAAGTATTGATGTTTTAGTCAATAATGCAGGTGTCACAAAGGATAATTTATTGCTCCGAATGAGTGAGCAGGATTTTAATTCGGTATTAAGTGTAAATATGAATTCAGTATTTAATATGACAAAGGCTGTTCAGAAATCTATGTTAAAGTCAAGAAATGGGTGTATTATCAACTTGAGTTCTGTGGTAGGGCTTAAAGGTAATGCTGGGCAAGCTAATTATGCTGCTTCTAAATCTGCGATTATTGGTTTTTCTAAATCTGTGGCATTAGAATTAGGCTCTAGAAATATAAGGTGTAATGTTATTGCTCCTGGCTATATCGAAACAGAAATGACACAAAAACTTGATAATAAAACAGCTGATTTGTGGAAGCAAAGTATTCCATTAAAAAGAGCAGGTGTTGGTGATGATGTTGCGAATTTAATTGTTTTTTTGTCATCCGAAATGGCTTCCTATATTACTGGCCAAGTCATTAGTGTTTGTGGTGGTCTGTCTACTTAATTTCAGAAGATGATGTTATTCATTCCTATTGTTATTAATTCTCCATTTCTCTACCTATTCTTATTAATAATCGCTAGTTTTCTATTAAGTTTTTTTTTATACAACAAAAAAACAGGTTTAATTGATGTTCCAAAGTACTTGGTTGTTATTTTATTTTTTTTAAGATTTTTTTCATTTTTACTGCTTTTTCTTTTATTGCTTAAACCAGAATTTAAAGGTCATGAAAAAATTATTGAGAATCCAAGGGTCGTGTTTTTACAAGATAATTCATCTTCAATTATTTCCAATCCAGATTCCACATATTATAAAACAGATTATGTTAAAAAAATAGATGACTTAAGAAATATAGAAAATCTAGATATCGATTTTATTTCTTTTGATCAAAATATTGATCATTCTCAAATTAGTTTTAATGGAGATGGAACTAATATCTCATCCATGTTAAAAGAGATATCTAGTATATACGCAAATATGCATGTAGGTGCATATATTTTAGCGTCTGATGGTATTTTTAATGAGGGCCTAAATCCTATTTATTCAGATGTTTATTTAAATGCCCCTTTACATGTTATTCCACTTGGAGACACATTAACAAAGAAAGATGTATGGATTCATTCTATTAGACATAACAATATCGCATATTTAGGAAATGATACGCCATTAGAAGTTATTATACAAGCGAAAGAGATGCAAGGCAGAGAATGTACATTCGAAGTTTTTTATCATGATGACCATCTCAATGATAAAAGCTTAGTTTATCAGGAAAATCTGGAGATAGATAATTCCAACTATATTCATAGTATACCATTCTGGCTTTCCCTTGAAAAACCAGGTTTACAGCAATACTATGTCTCTGTAAAGACAAATCATATTGATGAGAATTTAACCAATAATAAAAAAGAGTTTTTTATCGATGTTATAGATGATCGTAAAAAAATACTCATTCTTTTTTCCACCCCACATCCTGATATTAATGCAATTAAAGAAGGTTTAGCATCTCGTGATGAATATGAGGTTTACTCTTATTGGGTTTCGGATTTAAATAAGCAGAAAATTAATAATTTCAATGAATATAGCTTAATTATTGCACATCAATTATCACGTCATGAATTAATAGCTAGGTTAGAAAATATCAACATGCCTATTTGGTATATTGTTGGTTCTAATTCAGATTTAAACTTATTTAATCAAAGTCAAGACTTGACTGTTTTTGAGAATACTAATAGTTCTTTTGAACATGCTAATGTAGTCTTGAATCAAAATTTTCTACCATTTACAATCAGCGATTCATTATCCGATTTTTTATCCTTATCTACGCCGTTTTTAACTCCGTTCTCAAATATTGCACTGAATGCGGTATCGGAGATATTATTATATAAAAAAATTGGATCCTTAAATACAGAACGTCCTGTTTTATTTTTTGTTGAGAGTGACAATAAATTAGCTTTTTTGTTGGGAGAAGGTCTTTGGCGTTGGCGATTAAACGATACCTATTTAAATAAAAATAATAGTTTATTTAATCATTTGATCAATCAAATTACACAGTATCTATTAGTAGATGAAGACAAGCAGAGGTTTCATGTTAAATTTGATCCTGTTCAAAAATCTAATGAACGTGTTTTTTTTGAAGCGGAATTATATAATAAAAATTTTGAACTAATAACATCTTTTGATATTGATATGGCAATTACAGACTCTCTTGGGAATATGTACAACTATAAATTTATACCAATTGATAAGAGTTATTATTTAGATGTTAGTTTGCCAGATGGGAAATACAACTTTCTCGCAACTGCAACATTTAATAATGAAATATTTACAAAGAAGGGATTTTTTGTTTTGTCAAATTTTGATATTGAGTCAAAAGATTTAGTTGCTAATTTCGAATTATTGTCTGATTTAGCATTGACACATAATGGAAGATTGATATCACAAGACAGTCTACATCAATTTGTTAAGTCTATTATAGGCTCGTCAGATTTTAAACCACGAACTTATTTTAATTATTATTACCAGCCTTTTATTAATTTCGAATCTTTATTAATTTTGATATTATTTATTCTATTTTTAGAATGGTTTATAAGAAGAAGATATATTAATTATTGATCATGGGAAAGGCGCTACATCTATTTCGGTTTTTATTTCTTTTTATATTATTGTGTGCTTGCATGAGTTGCTCTGTGTCTACTGTTTCTTTGGATATCATGCGACCTGCTGAAATTGATGTACCAAATCATATACAAAGTATTTTGATTATTAATAGGAGTTTGCCTTCGAAAAATAATCAAGCAGAAAATATTTTAGATGGCATTTTGTCAGGTGAAGGTGTTGGAGATGATAAAAAAGGTAGTGAGATGTGTATTCAAGGTTTGAAAAATGTTTTGAGTGTCACTTTGAATAATCAATTAAGATTTAATATCGTAGATGAAGATCATCTAAGTTTAGATATTGAATTTAAGGGTACAGGCACGGATGAATTTCCCAAACCAATAAAATGGAAGAAAATCGACAAATTATTTAAAAATCAAAATATTGATGGCTTAATTGTTCTAGAGACATTTGATTCTAGATCTTCAATAGTTAATAATGGAATAGTTGAAAAAAATATTTTTTTCAAAAAAGAAAAATCAAAACAACAATTAATCGAAGCCGCATTAAATATTGAAATACAGGCAGGTTGGAGAATTTATGATATTCAGAATCATAAAATTATTGATAAAAATATCTTTTTAGATCAAAAAATATTTTCAAATAGAGGTGTTACATTTGAACATGCTAAACAAAAATTACCGAATAAAAGATCTGCTATTTCTAAAACAGGGGTATTTGCTGGTGAACAATATGGGTTTCGAATTTCACCCAAAAATGATAGAGTTAAAAGATCTTTCTATATAAAAGCAAAAAAATCTTTCGACATAGAAAATGAGCAATTTAAAACGGCTTCGCAATTTATTAAGGATAATAATTTTGAAAAATCAGCTCAAATTTGGACTACTTTTGTTAATCATGATGATTCTCAAATAGCTAGTCGAGCATGTTTTAACATGGCTGTAGTATGTGAATTAAAAAATAAATATAACTTAGCAATGGATTGGGTAAAAAAATCTATTTCTTATGGTAATCCAAAAGCAAAAGATTATTTTGCTATTTTAGGGAATAGAAAAGCTGAAATTAAAAAAATAAAAGAACAATTAAAAAAATAAATATTATGAATCAAAAATTAAATTCTCTAGGTTTAGTCGGGCTTTTTGCCTTTATCTTTATTTTATTATTTGGAACTCGGATGACGTATACGGTTGGTCCTGGTGAAAGAGCAGTCGTATTTCATCGTTTTGGTAAAGGATTAGATAAAGATAACGTAAAGGATCAAGGTTTCCATTTGATTGCCCCTTGGAATGAAAGATATATTTATAATGTAAGAATACAGGAAGATTTATCTTTAATGGAAGTCCTTTCAAAAAATGGTTTAACAATAAAAACAGAATTGTCTTATAGATATAAGCCAGTTGATGATAAAATTGGACATGTTCATGATGAGCTAGGTTTAAATTACCATGATAATATTATTATACCAGAAATTAGATCGGTAACTAGAGAAGTGATTGGAGAATATTTGCCAGAAGAATTATATTCAACTAAGCGAGAGGTTATTGAAGATGAAATCTATGAAAGAACAAAAATATCTTTATCATCAAAATATTTATTATTAGATGCTGTTTTAATTAGAGATGTGACATTGCCTAAAACTTTACAAGACGCTATTGAAAATAAGTTAAAACAAGAGCAAATGTCGTTAGAATATGAATTTAAAATAGAGCAAGCAGAAAAAGAGGCTCAGCGACAAATTATTGAAGCAGAAGGAAAGGCTAAGGCAAACCGTATCTTAAGTGCTAGTTTGACAGACAATGTTCTTAAAGACAAGGGAATAGAGGCAACAGTACAGTTGGCTGAATCACCAAATAGTAAAGTAATAGTAGTAGGTGCTGGTGACCATGGTATGCCCTTAATTTTAGGCAACTAATTATTTTTTTTTCTTTCTTTCTTGTAATTTTTTTTCTAGTAAAAACATCTTGTCTCGATGTTGTGTAGCTTCTATGAAGTTCATGTTAATTGCAGCATCGTTCATCAGTTTTTTTATTTTTTTAATTTTTTCTTTTAATTCCTCATCCGATAACGTATCTGTTTCTATAATAGGACTTATTGCAGGTTTTTCAAGATTATTCACTGTTAAGATATTTTGACCTAACTCTTTTTTCTTTAATGGTTTGGGAATAATGTTATTAATACTATTGTATAGTTCCTGTGCTTCTCTTTTTCTATTTGTTTCCTCTATAGTGGCTTGGATAGATTTCGTTATTTTATCTGCATATAATATGCTTTTCCCATTAATATGTCTTGCAGCTCTTCCAATAGTTTGAATAAGAGATTTTTTAGATCTTAAAAATCCTTCTTTGTCCGCATCGATAATTGCAACCAAGGATACTTCTGGTAAATCGAGGCCCTCTCGCAATAAATTCACTCCAATTAAGACATCTACATTTCCAATTCGTAAATTTTTCATTATTTCTATTCTTTCAATTGTATCAATGTCAGAATGAATGTATGTTGCTTTTACTCCAGCCTCAATCAAGTATCTGCTTAATTTTTCCGCCATTTTTTTTGTTAGTGTTGTTACTAATACTCTTTCACTTTTTTCTATTCTAGTATTAATCTCATTGATTAAATCATCGATTTGATTTGTTGATTTTCGAATTATTATTTTGGGCTCTAATAACCCAGTTGGTCTGATCAATTGTTCTGTAATATTTTTTTTGCATTTTTTCAATTCATAATCGCCTATAGTTGCACTTACATATATTACCTGTTTTTTAATACTTTCAAATTCTTTAAAAGAAAGAGGTCTATTATCTAATGCTGATGGTAATCGGAATCCATATTCTACTAGAGTTGATTTTCTTGATCTGTCCCCCCCGTACATTGCTTTGATTTGTGGAATTGTGACATGGCTTTCATCAATTATTAATAAAAAGTTATCTTGAAAATAATCCATTAAACAGAAAGGCCTTTCACCTTTTTTTCTGCCATCCAAATACCTGGAATAATTTTCAACACCACCACAATATCCAACTTGTTGAAGCATTTCTATGTCATGATTGACTCTTTCCTCTATTCTTTTTGCCTCATTATACTGACCTTTTTGGATAAAGAATTTTACTTGATTTGTTAGCTCGTTTTTTATTTTCAAAATAGAGGATTCTATATTTTTTTTTGATGTAATAAAGATATTTGCTGGGGTGATTTGAATATGTTGTAATTTTTTTCTTTGCTTTGTTTTAATATCAATTTCTTCAATTTCTTCAATTTCATCACCCCAAAAATAAATTTTATAATTAATATCTTCATTAGGTGGGTAGATTGTCAATATATCACCTGTCATTTTGATTTCTCCTCTTTTAACCATCCTTTCTTTTGTTCTGCTATATAAACTTTCTATTAGATCATTTAAAATCTGTTTCCTTTTATATTCCTGACCTACTTTAATTGGAATAGTTTTTTCTTTAAAAAACATAGGATTACCAATTCCATAGATACATGATACAGATGCTATGACTATGACATCATTTCTTCCTGACAATAATGAAGTTGTAGTACTTATTCTAAATTTTTCTATTTCCTTGTTTATGGATAAATCTTTTTCAATATATGTATTGGTTGCAGGCAGGTATGCTTCGGGTTGATAATAGTCATAATAAGAGACAAAATACTCGACTAAATTGTTGGGAAAAAAATACTTAAACTCTTCATATAATTGTGCTGCTAGTGTTTTGTTATGAGCTAATATGAGAACAGGCTTATTGTAGTCTTTGATAACATTAGCCATAGTGAATGTCTTTCCTGACCCTGTTACGCCTTGAAGACACTGATGTTTGATATTTTTATTTAATTTAAGTTGGATTGATTGAATTGCTTCAGGTTGATCTCCAGTTGGTTTATATTTTGCATTAATTTCAAACATTATATTTCACTTATCATTTTTCTCCATATATCAAATGACGCTTCTGCCTGTGTAATGAACATTGTTTTTCCATTTTTGGTTTTAGCACCTTGCGATTTAGATGTTTGTAGGAACATACTTTGATCCGGATTATATATTAAATCAATGCATTGGTGATTGTCTGATATGAATTCATATGGAAGATCTGGTTGAGTGTTAATATTGGGGTGTTGTCCGAGAGGCGTGGTATTGATGATTAAATCAAAACCCTGAATATTTTGATTTAAATTATTATAGCTGATCATATCATTTTTTGGACTTCTTGATACAATTGTATGTGTTATATTGTATTGCCTTAAGACATATGCAATGGTACTTGAAACCCCACCTGAGCCTAGTATTAGGGCTGTTTTTTTATTTTTAACATCGGTTAATAATTTTTTAAATCCGATTACATCTGTATTATATCCAATTTTTTTTTTTGATTTTGGATTTATAAAGATAGTATTTACAGACTGTACTTCTTCTGCTAAAGGATCTAATTCATCTAATAAATTGATTATTTTTTTTTTATATGGTTGGGTAATATTGAGTCCAATTACTTCTTCCTCAAGTACTTTATTGATTTTATTTAAATCCTCTAATGGGAATAAATCATAAGAGAATGATGTGATTTTTTCTTTTTCAAATTTGTTGTCAAAGTATTTTTTTGAAAAAGAATGTGTTAATGGCGATCCAATTAACCCTAATTTATACATTGTCGTATTTTTTTCCCAATTTCTCTAAACTGATTATTGTTATAGCACCTATTATTATTAGTAAGATAGCATATATGTCTACCATATTATTGAATGATGGATATGATAGTTTCTGAAATACATTGATGGAATTTTCATTGATAATATCCTGATTTTTCCATGGCCATATCCATAATAATGATCCTGTAATAAAGCCTGTTAAAGTGGCAAATGTAGCATTCTTATAATTTTTTAATAACCATTTTAGTATGCGGCTAAATAGCAAAATGCCAAATATATGACCTAGTAAAAAGGTAATAAATAGTTTTAAATAGATATAAGTTTCTTTATTATTATAATACATTGGTTGTGTTAAATGATGTAGGGTTTCGGAAATTAATAATTCATAATTTCCTAGGAGTACTAATAAATAAGAGCCAGATAATCCTGGAATAAGCATTCCTATGATCCCAATTATTCCACATAGAAAAACAAACAATAAGTTTTTATTTTCTTCCATATTTGGATTTATGAAGAATAAAGTAATTGAAATGATCAGTCCAAACATAAAATACATTGATTCCTTTGCTCCCCATTTAGTAGTATAGTTTTTGACGTAAAAAATAGATGCTATCATAATACCCAAAAAATAAGACCAAGTATATGTTTCAAAATAATGAAACAGATAATTTAATACATGAGCTAGTGCTATAACCCCAATAATTATTCCTATGGTAACTGAAGACAGAAAAAAGAAAGAAATATGTTGACGGACAGCTTTAAAATTCAATTGAAAAATCAATTTGATTAGTGTTACGTCAAATTTTGCTAGAATCATAATTAATTTTTCATAGACTCCTAATATAAGAGCTATGGTAGAACCTGATAGACCAGGAATAATATTCCCTATACCAATTAAAATCCCTTTTGAGATATTTTTAAGAATTAGTTTCAAATTATGATTTATTTTATTTGAGAATCTAAGTAAGCTGAATAGCCGCCAGCTAAGTTAAATATGTTTTTTAATCCATATTGTTTGTGTAGCATAAAAGTCACGGCAGCGGCTCTCTTTCCTGTTTGACAATAAATGATAACTTTTTTTTCATGATCTATGCTTGTAATAGATTTTAAAATTTCATCCATAGGGATATTAATTGAGTCAATACTGCCATTTTCATGTTCATATTGCTCTCTTATATCAATTACTTGCAAGTTATTTTTATCAGTTTTTAAAAAATCTTCAATAGAAATGTCTTGTGTCATTTATCTAGTTTATAAAATTAAAAAATGTATCACCTCTTAATCCTAATCTTAAACATTCTAAGGGAATAACATCATTAGTTCCAATATTGCCAAGATTTACATTTGCTCCTAGTAGTTTAATGAAAAAAACCTGTTGTTGCTTTTTAGGAGCTTCCCATAGTATTTTTTCCTTTGGAATTTTAGTCAGAATTTCTTCTATTAAATCTGATCTAACCTCACCTCCACTACGATATAATCCTACATTTCCACTCTCTCTTGCTTCAGCAATCACCTTCCATGAGCCAGCTTCTATCTCTTTTTGCATTAATTTAATCCATTTAGAAGGTGCCATAATTTTATTAGAACTTTTATATCCAACTTCAGAGAAAACAGTAATTTTTTTATTTGCTAATATATTAATGTACTCACATTTTTGCTTGTGGTCCATTTTGATACTACCATCTGATATTTCGACTGTGTCTAGCTCTAGGCTAGTAACAAAATCACAGTAATCATTAAACATGTCTCTTATAATAAATGCTTCAAATAATGTTCCCCCTAGATATACTTTAATCCCATTTTGTTTATATAATTTGATTTTACTTTTTAAGTTTTTTGATACTAATGCAGTGCCAAATCCAAATTTGACTATATCAATAAAATCTTTACTAGATGCAACAAGGGCTTCTGCTTCTTGCGTTGATAACCCTTTATCCATTACCATTGTTAATCCTTTTTTCCTCGGTTTTTCTGGTCGTTTAGGAATGTTCGGTAGATAAATCATAGTTTAATAAAAAATGTTTTTTCAAATGCAAAAGTATTAAAATGATTACATTCTTATAGTTATTAGTGAAAAAAAGTTATTTACATTTGTTTTTTTTGAAATCATTTCATGACTCTAATTAAATCTATTTCTGGTGTGAGAGGAATCATTTATGATGATGATCTTTCAGGGTTGTCGTCTATTGAAGTGGTAACTTGTATTAGACAATTTTCTTGTTGGTTGTCTTTGATGAAAAAACAAGAAAATTTAAGAATTGCAGTTGGAAGAGATGGACGTATTACAGGGCAAAAAATTACGGCTCTAGTCATTGATGCATTCATGGATTTTGGTTTTGATGTTGTTAATCTAGGCTTAACAACCACACCATCTGTTCAATTAGCTATTCTTAGTGAAAATTGTGTTGGAGGTATTATGATATCAGCGAGTCATAATCCTGCTAATTGGAATGGCTTAAAATTACTTAACTTCAAAGGGGAATTCTTATCTAAAAAAGAAGGTCTACAGGTTTTTGGTTATCAAGATTTTGATTTATCAAAGCAAAAACATAAAAAAAATGGTTCTGTTATCAATTTAGATTATAAGCCTAAGCATATTACATCTATTTTAAATTTAGATGATGTGAATGTTCCAAGAATTAAATCCAGAAAATTTAAAATTGTCATTGATGGTATCAATTCATCAGGGGGTATATTTATCCCTTATTTGTTAAAAAAACTAGGTGTTGATGTTATTGAATTGAATTGTGTGCCTAATGGTCATTTTGCACATAATCCAGAACCGTTGCCAGAACATTTAATAGATTTGTGTAATAAGGTAAAAGAACATAAAGCTGATTTAGGTATTGCCGTTGATCCTGATGTTGATAGATTAGTCCTTGTGTCGGAAGATGGTTCTTGTTTTGGAGAGGAATATACTCTAGTTGCTATCGCTAAATATATACTTTCTAAATATCCTGATAGAAGTGTTGTTTCCAATTTATCAACCACTCAAGCTGTATATGATATTGCGAATGCGTTAGGGAGTATGCATTTTGAATCTCCTGTTGGAGAGATTAATGTTGTTGAATTAATGAAAGAGACAAACTCTATTATTGGTGGAGAGGGTAGTGGAGGCGTTATTTTCCCATCTTCTCATTATGGTAGAGACGCTCTTGTTGGGATTGCTCTTTTTTTAAGTTATCTGTCGGATTTAAATTGCTCTGTCAAGGAGTTAAGGTTGTCTTTGCCAACTTATTTTATGTTGAAAGAAAAAATACCTGTTTCTGAGTATTTTAATTTTCAGCATTATATTAAAAATCAAATTAAGAATTCTCAACTTCTAAATCAGAAGTTCAATTTAGTGGATGGTATTAAGGTTTATTATTCGTGTGGCAGTTGGTCACATATTCGTATGTCTAATACTGAACCTGTCATTAGGTTAATTGTTGAGTCTTCTACTCAAATTAGAGCTAATGAGATAAAAAAAGAGTTAATTTCTAGCATAAATAATTATTTAAAATAAATTTGCAGTTCATGAAAGTATATTTAGATAATGCTGCTACTACGGCTTTGGATCCTGAAGTCATCAAGGTGATGTCCCAATCTATGCAAGAGGATTATGGGAATCCTTCGTCTAGTCATTCTTTTGGCAGAAAAAGTCGATCTTCCATAGAAACTTCAAGAAGGACAATAGCTAATTTATTAAATGCGGATACATCTGAAATATTTTTTACTTCTAGTGGCACAGAGGCGGATAATATGGCAATTCGAGGTGCTGTGAGAGATGCAGGTGTTAAACATATCATTACATCTAAAATTGAACATCCTGCTGTATTAAATACAGTCGCACATTTATTGAGAAAACAAAAAGTCACGTTAGATTATGTTAATATCAATAAATCTGGACAAATTGACTTGAATCATTTAGAACAACTGTTATCTAACAAAAGTAATGTATTAGTAAGCTTAATGCATGGAAATAATGAAGTTGGCAATTTATTAGATTTACATCGTGTTAGTCGTCTGTGTCAAGAGAATGATGCATTATTTCATTCTGATACAGTACAGACTGTTGGTCATTATAATTTTGATTTGCAGAAAATAAAAATAGACTTTTTAACATGTTCGGCACATAAGTTCCATGGCCCTAAGGGAGTTGGTTTTTTGTATATTAATAAAGATGTAAATATTACACCCCTTATTCATGGAGGATCACAAGAGCGTAATATGCGTGGTGGCACGGAGTGTGTTTATGGGATTACTGGTTTAGCAAAGGCGATGGAGGTTGCTTATCGAGATTTAAGTCAACATCGAGAACACATTGAAGGATTAAAAAAACATATGATTAGGGAAATAAAACAGAAATTGCCGTTTGCATCATTTAATGGTTGTTGTGCTGATTTAACGCAGAGTATGTATACTATTCTTAGTATTTCTTTTCCTAAAAAAGAATATAGTGATTTGTTATTATTTAATTTAGATTTGCTTGGTGTCTCTTGCTCTGGAGGGAGTGCTTGTAGTTCAGGAAAAGTCAGCCAGTCCCATGTTATTTCAGAAATAGATAAACAAGACGGATCTGTAGTGCGATTTTCTTTTGGTAAGTTTAATACATTGAACGATGTAGATTTTGCAATTAAACAATTATGTAGTTTATTTTAATAATAATGCAATCTTCTTACTTTAGATATATATTTTGCTAATCGAATTACTTGTTTAGTGTAGCCAAACTCGTTGTCGTACCATACATATAAAATGACATTTTTTTGATTATTTGAGACAATGGTTGATGGTGCATCAAAAATTGCGGCTCCGGCCATTCCTACAATATCACTAGATACTAGTTCTGTATTCATGGAAAATTTAATTTGATTAACCAAAGGGCCGTCTAATGCTGCCTGCCTGATTAATTCATTAATTAATTCTACTGACATTTGATTTTGTAAATCTAAACTAATAATAGCTAAAGATCCATTTGGAGTTGGTATACGAATAGCATTTGCAGTTAATTTGTTTTTTAGCTCAGGAATTACTTTAGTAACAGCTTTACCTGCACCAGTAGATGTGATGACCATGTTAATGGCAGCCGAACGACCTCTACGACTTTTAGAATGCATATTGTCAAGTAGATTTTGATCATTTGTATATGCATGTATAGTCTCAATATGCCCTTTTTCTATAGTATTATTATCATTAATAACTTTTAGTATTGGGGCTATAGCGTTTGTTGTACATGATGCTGCAGAGATAATTGTTTCGGTATTAATATCAATAGTAGATTGATTGACTCCATAGACTATATTTGGTATGCCTGATCCAGGGGCAGTTAATAAGACTTTATTAATTCCATCTATTTTAAGATGTGTTTTTAAGCTTTCATAATCTTTATATACTCCAGTATTATCTATTAATAGTGCATTATTAATTCCATGTTTTTTTAAATTATATTTAGTTTCATTATCAAAAAAATATATTTTTTGTCCATTAATAATAATATACAGTTCTTTTTCATTAATTTCTATTGAACTTGAAAAGGTGCCATGGACAGAGTCTTGACGTAATAATGCGCATCTTTTTTGTAGCGATTTACTATCAAGCTTCCTTAAAATTACTCCTTTTAATCTCAATTGTTGTCCCTTCCCAGCTTGTTTAATTAATTCTCGTGCACAAAGTCGGCCAATCCTACCAAAACCATATAAGACCACATCTTTTGAATTTTGAGCTTTGTCTTCTGAGTTTTTCATAAACCCAATTTTATCATTTAGAAACTCTTTTATTGTTTGAGATTTTTGAGAATTATATTCATAAGTTAATTTTCCAATATCAATTTTTGCTGGAGCTAAATCCATATTTGTTAATATGTGTGCTAATTCTGAAGAGTCAAAAATATTAATTGGTTTTTTAACAAAATCACTAGCATATTGATGAAGTCTTAAAATATCTGAAACATTTTTATCAATTAAATGTCTTCTAAAAAGGACTAGCTCAATTCCTTTTTGATATAATAAGTTGCCTACTGAATTAATTAGATGTGTTGCTGCTTTTTCTTTAGCTATGAATGTGTCTAGTGTTTCAGAATAATTTTGTTTCATTTCTTTTGGATAAAATTGGTTTTTGATATAAAAAATAAGTTAGTAGTAAAAGTAGTTTTTTTATTTCTTTATTTTTGTCCTTAAGTACAGATTATTTTAATTATATAATGCAATTTTTTAAATATAATTCTTCTGGGAATGATTTTATTATTATAGATAATAGAGAAAATATTGTTGATATTAACAAACAACATATCCAAAGATTATGTAATAGAAATTTTGGTATTGGTGCAGATGGATTCATTTTATTACAATCAGATAAAGACGCTAATTATTTTATGAATTATTTCAATTCTGATGGCGCTCCTGCTTCTTTTTGTGGCAATGGTAGTATGTGTTGTGGGCATTTCGCATATTCTCTAGGTATTTTAAATAAAGGTATTGACCTTAGTGAAGGTTTTTTTAAGACTCGAGAAGGTACTTTTAGTGTTTTTGTTAGATCTAATACAGTATCAATATCTATGCCTGATGTATCTGAAATTAAACAGCATGGTGCTAATTTCATTATTGATACAGGTTCTCCCCATTATATTATTTATAAAGATAATGTAGAAATTGTAGATGTTTTTCATGAAGGAATGCAAATTAGATCTAGTGAGGAATTTAGATCGAAAGGTGTGAATGTAACTTTTATTCAAAGAAGGGATGAAGAAGTATTTATAAGAACATATGAAAGGGGAGTTGAGGCTGAAACTTTATCTTGTGGCACAGCTGTTGTTGCAGCTGCAATATCTATATTTAAATCATCCAAAAATACCTTGGATAAGGTTGTCAATAAAACGATTAAAACTCGGGGTGGTCTTTTTCATGTTAAGTTCAAATACGACAGTAAAAATCAGGCTTTCACAGATATTTTTCTATCTAATCAAGTGAATATGGTTTTTGCAGGGGAGGTATTTTAATTAATGATCGAACATGTATATTTCAAAGTTTTACTTTATAATTTTATTTTTTTTATTTTCCTGTTTTAATGAAGAAAAAAAATTTAAAAATCTTAATGAATCTGTTTCTTATATTGGGATGAATCAATGTGCGGCGTGTCATTCTGAGCAATATGAGTCTTTCATAAAAACGGGTATGGGAAAATCTTTTAGACCTGCACTGAAAAAATATAGCTCATCTAATTTCAATACCATTTTATATGATAGTAATCTACATTTTTCATATTATCCTCATTGGAAAGAAGAAGATTTATTAATTCAAGAATACAGTGTTGAAAATAATGACACAGTACACTCATTAATTAAAAAAGTTGATTATATAATTGGATCGGGGCACCACACTAATTCTCATTTATTTGAAAATAATGGTTATCTATATCAAGCCCCATTTACTTATTATATTCAAGACTCTATTCTTGATTTTCCTCCCGGATTTGAGAATAATTCAAATAGTAGATTTTCTCGTAAAATGGGACTTGAATGTGTAGCATGTCATAATGCATATCCCAAGTTTGTTTTAGGTTCAGAAAACAAATATGATGAGATTCCAAATGGCATAGATTGTGAAAGATGTCATGGCCCTGGTGAATTACATATAAATCAAATGAAAAAGGGGGATCTTGTTGATACTAGTAGATATATAGATTATTCTATAGTGAATCCTAGTCATTTATCTCCTAGGCTTCAGAATGATATGTGTGCTAGATGCCATTTACAGGGGAATGCTGTCTTAAAAGAAAATAAATCTTTTTTTGATTTTAGACCCGGCATGTATCTAAAAGATGTGATGGATGTTTACTTGCCTAGATATGAAAATAGTGATGATGCATTTATTATGGCCTCACATGTTGACAGGATGCAATTAAGTGCTTGTTATATTAATTCCAATGAGTCGCTCTCTTGCATTACTTGTCACAATCCACATATTTCTGTACATGAAACTTCTAATATCCAATTTAATCAAAAGTGTATTGATTGTCATCTTATTAATTCTTGTAAGGAAGAACAGCCAGAAAGAAATCGGTTCTCTGATAATTGTATTCATTGTCATATGAGAACTTCTCAAACTATTGATATTCCACATGTGAAAATTACAGATCATAAAATTTCTATTTTCGAAAAAGATAGTGTTACAATGATTCAAAATAGTTCGTTTTTAGGGTTACACTGTGTAAATAACCAGCAACCTACTTATGAGAGTGTAGCACAGGCTTATTTACAGCAATATGAAAGATTTGAATCTCATGATTTTTACTTAGATTCTGCTCAGAGATATATAGATAAAATAGATTCATCTAATAAACAGGGAATTTACATTAAAATATACCATTTATTTTTAAAGCAAGATTATTCTAAATTGATTCAAGATGTTGAATCTATTGGCTTAGATTCAATTTTGAATTTTTATTATCTTAATAAAGATTATAGTAATCGAGATGCTTGGACATGCTACAGGATGGGGGAGGCATTCTTTAAAAATGATAGATTTAATGAGGCGGAAAAATGTTACCGTCAATCTGTTAAATTAGCTCCATATAATCTTGAGTTTCGCAATAAATACGGTGTTTGTTTATTTAAACAAAATAATCTTGAGTTTGCAAGAGATGAATTTGAATTTATTATTAATGAAGATAATAATTTTGTTTCGGCATATACTAATTTAGGATATTTAAATCTTAAATTACTTAATAAAAAAGAAGCTTTAAAATATTATAATTATGCTTTAAAGTTAGATCCGAATCATGAGGAGACACTTATTAATAAAGCAGAATTATTACTACTTGATGATAACAAAAAAGATGCTTTTCTTTGTATTGATAAATTATTGTTAATTAACCCTACTAATGAAAAAGCTAAGAGCTTATATAATTATTTAAATGAAATTTAATTTTTTTTCATTATTATTATGTGTCCTATTCGGATTATTTTTGGTTTTATTCTTGAAAAAAGAGTACTTTCAAAAATCCATCTTAGATCAAGACTATGAGTTTTATATTCATGAAACGATGTCGTTTGAAGCTGTGACATTTAAAATAGATTCTTTGTCACAGGATTTATCTTTTTTCAGTAAGTTTTTCTTTATTCCTTTTTTAAATCAAAAAAGACTAGATTATTGGTATAGGCCTGGTCGATATGTTTTAAAAGAATCATCATCAGTCAATGACATTGTTGATAAATTGAGATCTCGGTCTCAGGACCCTATTAATTTCACATTTAATAGTATGGATGATGTCTCAAATATTTTGTCTATTGCTGATAATAGATTAGAATTAGATTCTGTTCAGTTGATAAATTATTTAGATTCTATTAATTTCTCATTAGATAGTCTTTATTTTTTATTAATACCTAATACATATGAAATTTTTTGGGATGTGTCGCCTCAAGAATTTCTTGATAGAATATATTTTGAATATAATCTTTTTTGGAATCAATCTAGATTAAATGCAGCTCATGCAATTAATCTGTCAAAGAAAGAAGTGTTTGTGCTAGCATCGATTGTAGATAAAGAAGCAAGTCATGTTGATGAAATGTCACGTATTGCTGGTCTTTATTTAAATAGGATAACAAAAAATTGGTTTTTAGCGGCAGATCCAACTATTATATATGCATATAAAAGCATGTTTAATGAGTCTATTAGGCGTGTCAGGAACAAGCATATTGACAAAACTAAATCATCGTTATTTAATACGTATCACCGTAAAGGATTGCCACCAATGCCAATTTGTGTGCCAAGTTTTCAGTCAATTGATGCGGTGTTATATCCAGAGAAGCATGAGTATATGTATATGTGTGCAAGACCTGATGCATCGGAATATCATAATTTTGCTAAAACGTATTTTCAGCATAAAAAAAATGCGTCATCTTTTCATAAGTGGCTTAATAGTCGAAAAATATTTTAATGTATTATATTTGTCCTTTAGTTCTTTAATTATTATTACATAGGTTGCCTTATCGCTTTCTTGATAAAAAGAAAGAGGAAAGTCCGGACAATATAGAGAACCATACTTCCTAACGGGAAGGGTCTTTATTTATAAAGATACAGATAGTGCCGCAGAAAATAACCGCCATTTTGGTAAGGGTGAAAAAGTGAGGTAAGAGCTCACTAGGTTTGATAGTGATATTAAATCTGGGTAAACCTTATGGATTGCAAGATCAAATATACCAAGGTGTACTTTTGTACAAAGAGTTTCTCGCTCAATCTTGGAGGGTAGATTGCTATTGACTATATCAGTGATGATATAGCTAGATAAATGATAAGGGTCCTGATTATAAAATCAGGATACAGAATCCGGCTTATAGACTTTATGTAAATTAAAAAGGGGGGAGCTCCCCCCCCTTTTTTAATGTAATTCAGCAAGATATTTTTCCGCGTCTAGTGCAGCCATACATCCGCTTCCGGCGGCTGTGATAGCCTGTCTATAGATTGAGTCTTGAGCATCGCCACTAGCAAAAACACCAGGAAGATTGGTGAGGGAGCTATTGGCCTTTGTAATCAAATAACCTACTTCATCCATTTCCAGTTGTCCCTTAAAGATCTCTGTATTTGGATTATGTCCAATTGCTAAAAAGAATCCTGTAGCTGGTATGGTATATGTTTTATTATTGTTTGTATTTACTACTTTAATTTTTTGAACAGTTTGTTCACCCATTACTTCGACAGTTTCATGGTTAAATAAAACTTCTAAGTTTTTAGTTTCCAAAACTCTTTTTTGCATTATTTTTGACGCCCTCATTTGATCTTTCCTTACTAGTAAATATACTTTATTGCATAATTTAGCTAAGTATGTTGCCTCTTCTGCTGCTGAATCTCCACCACCAACTACAACTACATCTTGATTCTTAAAAAAGAATCCATCACAAACAGCACATGCTGATACTCCGGAGCCCATATATTTTTTTTCTGATTCTAGACCCAGATATTTGGCAGACGCTCCCGTAGAAATAATAACAGTTCTTGTTTGCATCTCTGTTTTATTATCTATGGTAATCTTATGGATTCCTCCTGTTTCTTTTGAAAATTGAACTTCTGTTACTGTTCCAAAGATAGTCTCTGTTCCAAATCTTTCAGCTTGCTTTTTGAAATCTTCCATCATCACTGGGCCAGTAACTCCTTGCGGATATCCAGGGTAATTCTCAACATCATTTGTAGTTGTTAGTTGACCTCCAGGTTGTATGCCTTGAATTAAGACAGGGTTTAGATTTGCTCTAGATGCATAAATTGCCGCAGTATATCCTGCTGGGCCAGATCCGATGATTAAGCAGTCAATTATTTTCATTATTTAAATTTTAAATATGTTATGTAATTATGTAATTTTAGCAAATTTAAAATTTTTATTAAATAATTTATTCTAAAAAAAGATATAAGAAGAATTAATTTCTTAATTATATTTGCAATCATTATTTAATAATTATTTTCAGCTAGTTTTGGATAAGCAAACACCATTTTATTCTTTACATCAAAAACATAATGCTAAACTAATTTCTTTTGCCGGATATACAATGCCAATACAATATGAAGGTGTGAGTGTTGAGCATAATCATGTTAGAAATTGTGTTGGAGTTTTTGATGTTTCTCACATGGGACAAATTTTAATTAAAGGTTCTGGTGCTTTTGATTTAGTTCAAAAGCTTACTACTAATAATATTTTGAAACTAGATAATGGTAAAGCACAATATTCCTGTATGTTAAATATAGATGGTGGGATTATTGATGATCTATTAGTATATCGATTGTCTCAAAATTCATATATGCTAGTTGTTAATGGAGCGAATGCACAAAAAGATTTAAACTGGATTTGTGATCAAAAAAATAAAAATGTCAGTGTTGTTGATATTACTAATGAGCGATGCTTATTAGCAATACAAGGACCTCAAGCACATAGTGTTTTGCAAAAATTAACTCCAGTCGAATTAACTTCAATTCCTTATTATTCATTTCAAATTGGTCGATTTGCTGATTGTGATAATATTATTATTTCGAATACTGGTTATACAGGTGCGGGTGGATTTGAAATTTATTTTGATAAGCAATTTGCCTCAACAATATGGGACAAACTTTTTTCAAGTAATGACCTTATAAAACCCATTGGTTTAGCAGCTCGTGATACTTTAAGGCTTGAGATGGGATATTGTTTATACGGTAATGATATTAATGAATCAAGAAGCCCTATAGAAGCAGGTTTGTCTTGGATTGTAAGTATGAAAAAAGATTTTATTGGTAAGGATGTGATTTCTAAACAATTAGAAAATGGTGTTCAAGAAAAATTAGTTGGTTTCTTATTAGAAGAAAAGGGAATACCTAGAAAAGATTATAAAATTTATAATCAAACAGGGACCTTGATAGGTTCTGTGACCTCTGGAACCATGTCTCCATTTTTTAAAAAAGGATTTGGGATGGGATATGTAATCAAGCAGGATGCATTTATTAATAATACTATTTTTATTTCTATACGAAATAGAAAAGTTAAAGCTACAATCATTAAGCCTCCTTTTTATGAGAAATAAACAAAAAATAGATATTTGTCTAAGTCCATCTATTATAGACTTGTTTGATCTTAGTAGTAAAAAAGTTATTATTATTGATGTGTTTAGAGCAACTTCTGCGATGTGTGTTTTTTTGAATAATGGTGGTAATCAAGTAATCCCTGTTTCTACGCTTGAAGAAGCTAATAAGTATAAGGAGTGTAATAAGATAAATGATTATCGCTATTTAGTTGCTGCTGAAAGAAATGGAGCTATTGTTCCAGGATTTGATTTCGGAAATTCACCTTTATTATATCATGATAAAAATTTTAATGGACATGCCTTAGTTATTACTACGACCAATGGAACATTAGCGATTGAGAAATCCAAAGAATTGGCTTCTGGAATGTTATTGGCCTCCTTTTTAAATGCGAGTGCTATTGTTAATTATATTTTATCTTCTATAAAAGAAGATGTTCTAATTGTTTGTTCGGGTTGGAAAGGTCAGGTATGTGTAGAAGATTTATTATTAGCTGGATTATTATCAAAAGAAATATTGCTAGATAATCGGTTTTATGCTAATTCAGATGCAGTTTTATTAGCTAATCATATGTATGACTTAGCTAAATCTAATCTATTTGAATTCCTTAGAGATTCTGCTTATCGAAAGAGAATGAACTTAGATGAAGATGTTAAGTATTGTCTGCAAAAAGACATGATGAATATTGTGCCTATTTGGGCTCAGAAGAATATTGAACCTTTTTCGGGTAGTGGTTATTTTTATTTAGTTTAGAATTGTGAAATATGTGCCAAAAGAAGATATTGTTAATTACCCTTTAATCCCATTTAATGGGAAGGTGCATGTAGTTGATCACGTGGAGAGTGCCTCTAAAGCATGTAAACGAATATCTAAAGTAAAAATTATTGGTTTTGATACCGAAACAAAGCCATCTTTTAAAAAAGGTGTTAGTTATAATGTGTCTTTGCTTCAAATTTCAGCGGGAGATGATGTTTTTCTTTTTCGATTAGATAAAATTGGGCTACAGAAAGATATAATAGATTTGTTATCGAGTTCTACTATTTTAAAAGTAGGCATTGATATTAAAAATGACATTATAGGATTGAAAAAACTTCATCCATTTGAAATTAGTAATTTTTTAGATTTAAATAACTTAGCAATAGAAAAAGGCTATCAAAGTATTGGAGCTATAAAGCTATGTATTATGTTGTTAGGTTATAGAATTAGTAAAAATCAAAGATTGTCTGATTGGTCCGCGGAAAAGTTAACAGAAGCCCAACTTCAATACGCAGCTATTGATGCTTGGATTTGTCCTAAAATTCTACAAGCTTTTCGAGATATATCACTTTATCCTTGATAATGCAAATTTTATTTTTTTCTCTAGTATTTTGATGCTAGTATCTAATTTTCTCTCTAAAAACCATAAGCCCTTATATGTCCGCACGTACTTAGGGTATGGTTTTGGTAGCGTTTGCAATTGATTGTCCACTACAACTAAAGAATGGAATTTCAATGTGCCAGGGCTATCGCCAATATATGCAATCAGAAAATTGTTTTTTAATGCATTCTTTTCATCATTGTTTAATGGATCATGATTAGATTTAAATACATTTTCAAAATTATTATTCATAATTTGATCAGAAAAATTACTATAGAAAAAATAGATTGGACATAGTGACCATTCTTTTGCAAATGTGGTTACAATATTTTTATTTTCATCATTCTGTTTGTCTATTTCTATTTTTAATTTTGGTGTTTCTAATGGATAAATTATTCTTGTATTATTATTAGCTTGTTTAATTATGTCAGCTTGATTTAATAGATTATGTTCTTTATAATAATTTAATATATGTATGTTGGTTTCTAACCTAAATAATATAGCTCCTGTTTCGATTCTTTTTACTTCGTTTTGACCTTGAAGAATAGAAAAAAGCAATGCAAATGTTGTAAATAATATAAATGTTGATTTCATTATGAAATAGTATCCTTAAATTTAAAGATACTAAAACATAAATTTATCATGCCTAGAATTAGATTAAAATTACCGGAAACGTATCATTTTTCTACCAAATTAACATTAAGAATTTATGATATGAATTATGGAGCTCATATGGGTAATGATGTTGTGTTAAGTCTTGTGCATGAGGCCCGTGTTCAATTTTTAAAATCTCTTAATTTAGAAGAACGTAATTTTTATGGTTTTTCTTTATTGATGGCAGATAGTGCAGTTGTGTATAAAAAAGAAGGATTTTATGGTGATGAATTAGATGTTAAAATATCTGTTTCCGAGTTATATGTGTATGGATTTGAACTTTTTTATTTAATTACAAATGGTAAGGATGAAGTTGCCCGTGTAAAAACCGGTTTAGTCTGTTATGATAAGTCAAATAAAAAGTTGATAAAAATCCCATTACCTTTTTCAGATCTATTTAAATAATGGGTTTTTTATATTATTTTTAATAATATTTTAATTTTCATAGATCATATATTTTTGATTTCTTTTTTTTATTGATAATTTCGACTTAGTCAGATTAATGTTTTATTCTTTTAATGAGAACTAATTTATTTTGAAAATTTTCTTTCTTTCTTTCTTTCTTGTGTTTTATGCCTTTTCTCAAACAACTAATATTGTTGCTCACAATCAAATTCCCTATAATGATCCTGATATTATACATTTTGCAGATAGTGTATTAAGCACATTTTCCTTGGAGCAGAAAATAGGTCAATTATTTATGGTTATAGGTTCAGGGAAGGGACTTGATGAGGATTATTATATACAAATTGATAGTCTTATTACTAATTATGAAATAGGAGGGGTAATTTTTTTAAAATCTAATCCTCAGAATATTAGAAGTTTGATCGATAGATATAATAATCATTCTAAAACGCCGATTTTAACATCTATAGATGCTGAATGGGGATTGAGCATGAGATTGGATAGTGTCCAATCATTTCCTTGGATGATGACTTTAGGATCTATAGAGGATGGTAGTTTGATTTATGATTTTGGTTTAGAAGTAGGTAGACAATTAAAGGAATTAGGTATTCATATTAATTTTGCACCTGTAGTAGATGTAAATAATAATCCAAAAAATCCAATTATTGATCGAAGATCTTTTGGTTCTGATCCAGATTTGGTTGGAAAAAAAGGCTTGTCTTATATGCTGGGTTTACAAGAGTCCAATATTTTAGCATGTGCTAAGCATTTTCCCGGACATGGAGACACAGAAACAGATTCTCACAAAAACTTACCTATCTTATATCATGATAGAGAGCGATTAGATAGTATTGAGTTGCCTCCATTTCAAAAATTAATTAATCATGGATTGGGTGCTGTTATGATTGCACACATGAATTTGCCATTTATTGATACTTTAGGTATTCCTTCTTCATTCTCATCTCATATAATTCGTAATATATTAAAAAGTCAAATGCAATTTAACGGACTAGTCATTAGTGATGGATTAAACATGAATGCTCTTTCTGATTATGGCAATCCAGGTCAAATAGAATTGAATGCTTTTTTAGCTGGCAATGATATTTTACTTTGTCCTGATAATATATCTGAATCTATTACTTTAATCAAACAGGAGATTCGTCGTAATCCACTTTTAATCCATGATTTAAACGAAAGTTGTCGTAAAATTTTAATGATCAAAAAGTGGGCAGGTGCCTTTGATGATCACATCCAAAAAGAATTAGAATTAATAACTGAAAAATCAATTCTTTTAAATCGAAATCTGTCAAAAAAATCAATTACTGTATTAAAAAATAATAACTCAATACTACCAATAGATAGTTTAAATCTTTTAAACATTGCTTATTTGCATATGGGAGATGATACGGGAGATGTTTTTTATAATAGATTAAACGAATATATTCCAATTGATAAGTATGATTATGATGCTGAATTAGGTGCTCAGAATGATATGTTGAATGATTTAGTTTCATATGATCTTGTTTTAGTAGGATTGCATTATCAGAATAAAAATTTTTGGGATAAACACATAATGTCTAAGCGAGAGTCTATTTTTTTATCTCGACTAAGTATTCAAAATAGTATTATTGTTAATTTGTTTGGTCATCCACAGCTTTTGAACTCATTAGATGTAAAAAATATAGAGGGCATTATTCTTGCTTATCAAAACTCTAGCGATTTTCAAGATTTAACAGCTCAATTAAATTTTGGTTCTATTGGTGCTAGTGGTAAATTATCTGTTAAGACAAAAGATTTTTCAGTTGGTGATGGATTAGAATTAGATCCTATTCGAAATTTTGAATTTACACTTCCTTTTGAAGTTGGTTGTAGTTCAGATTCCTTGTTAAAAATAGATTCTATTATTCAATTGGCTATTTCTCAAGGTGTCATGCCTGGTTGTCAAGTGGTTGCATCTAGGAATGGGAAAATATTTTATAACCGTTCTTTTGGATTTCATACATATGATTCATTAAAATCTGTAGAGAACACAGATTTATATGATATTGCTTCGATTACAAAAATAGCATCAGCAGCGCCGATCTTAATGAATTTAGTTAATGAGAATAAAATTAAATTACATAAGAAAATAAAATATTATTTTGATTTTAAGTCAAGGTCTCAAGTTCAAAATTTGAGGATCATTGATATTTTAACGCATCAGTCAACACTTTCACCTTGGATTCCTTTTTGGACCTATTTTAAAGATGAAAATAATCATTTAAGTAATTTGGCATTTTCTAATATTGCTTCAAAAAAATATAATTTAAAAGTTGCAAATAATTTGTTTTTTAATTCTGATTATCTTGACACTATTCAAGATATTATTCTAGATTACCCTTTATTAGATGAGAAATCTTATAAGTATAGTGATTTAGGATTTTATCTCCTTCATCCTATCGTTGATGCTTTTTTGCTAGATGGTATCCATAATTATGTGCGTCAAAATATTTATGTACCTATTGATGCTCTTCGAATTACATATAATCCACTCGAAAAACGGCCTTTATCTTCTATCGTTCCAACAGAAAATGACACATACTTCAGGAATCAAGTAATTCATGGCTATGTGCATGACCAAGGAGCATCTTTGTTTGGTGGAATAGCATTACATGCAGGCTTATTTTCCAATGCTATTGATTTAATGAAATTAATGCAATTATATTTAGATGGTGGTATGTATATGGGCACAGAAATTTTACCTGAAAAATATATCAATTATTTTACATCAGCACATTTTACAAAAAATAATAATAGGCGTGGGGTAATTTTTGATAAGCCAAGTATTGATCCAAATGAAATTGGTCCAACATGTGATTCGATTTCTAAAACAAGTTTTGGACATTCAGGATGGACAGGTACTTTGGTTTGGGCAGATCCATCTACAAATATTATTTATGTATTTTTATCAAATGGGAGAGCTTTTCCTGAGGAGAACCTTGAGCTTCTTAGGAGAAATATTAGAACAAATATACAAGAGTTAATTTATCAGTCAATAATTAATTAATTATGCGGAAAACTTTTTTTTTATTTTTTTTTATTTTTCTTCACTGTTATTCGCAATATAATGTGATTGATGCTGCTGGCTTTAAGCAAGGCTATTGGAAATTATTTTTTCCGTATAGTACTGATAGTATAGTTTCAGAAGAAGGCAGCTTTATTAATGATTTAGAAGATGGTTTGTGGATTAAATATCACGATAATACACAGATTAGAGAAGTCTCATATTTTTCTCAAGGAGTATTAAATGGTTTAAAGTTATCGGTCGATAAAAAAGGAAAGCTAAAAAAACAAGAGTTTTTTGTTAATGATCAGCATGATGGGGATCAATTATATTTTCACGATAATGGAAAAATAAGTATGAAAATTTCTTATGTTCATGGTATTCGTCATGGTCCATTTATTAAGTATTATAAAAACGGTAAGAAGCAAGAAACAGTTAAATATGTAAATAGCAAAAAACATGGTGTTGCAAACTGGTATTTTGATAATGAACAGATTAGTCTTCAGTACATCTATGATCAAGGTTTTATTGTTGATACAGCTTATGCTTACTATAAAGATGGTGTGTTAAAATCAACATCTTTTTATGTTAATAATATGCTAGATGGAGAGAAGATAATATATTATCCATCTGGTATTATTAAGCAAAAAGGATCTTTTTTGAAAGATCAAAAGCATGGTTTTTGGTATGAATATGACACACTAGGATATGAGTTAAATCGTATTAAATATAACAACGGATTGAAAAAATGAGAAATATAGGTATTGTGTGTTATCCTACTTTTGGTGGTAGTGGTATTGTGGCTTCTGAACTTGGAAAGGCATTATCGAGTAAATATGAAGTCCATTTTATAGCATATGAAAAGCCAGTAAGATTTGATAATGCACAGCCCAATATGTTTTATCATAAAGTAGATGTTCCGACATATCCTTTATTTGAATACCCTCCATATGAATTAGCACTGACAACTACTATTGTAGAGATTGTGGAAAGATTTAAATTAGATTTGATCCATGTGCATTATGCTATTCCACATGCTTATGCAGCAATTAATGCTCGAAAAATTTTAATTAAAAGGGGGATTAATTTACCTATTATTACAACTTTACATGGTACAGATATTACTTTAATTGGGAAAAGTCCATCTGTTGTTTCTGCAGTGAATTATGCTATTGAGGAATCTTCTTGTGTTACTGCAGTTTCCGAGAGTTTAAGATTAGATACTTTAAGATATTTTAATATCCAAAAAGACATTCATGTGATCCCAAATTTTATTTGTTTCAAATCGACCTCTTTTCCGGCAAGAAAAAATGACACAAAAATATTAACGCATATATCTAATTTTAGACCCGTTAAAAGGGTGCTAGATGTTATTGAAATTTTTGATAACATTCAACGTAAAATAGATTCCAAATTAATTATGATTGGAGATGGCCCTGATTTAGATGCTGCTAAAAGGTTAGTTACATTGAAAGGCTTAACCGAAAAAGTTAGTTTTTTAGGGAAAAGTAATAGAATTGAAGAGGTTCTTAAATTAACAGATTTATTTTTATTACCCTCTGAGTCTGAAAGTTTTGGCCTTGTTGCTCTTGAAGCCATGTCTTTTGGCGTTCCTGTATTAACCACTGCATCCGGTGGTATTGCGGAGCTTGTTTTGGATAAAAAAAATGGTTATGTCTGTAAGATCGCTGATATTCAAGATATGAGTGTCAAGTCAATTAAATTATTGTCAGATATAGCGACTCTAAAAGAAATGAGCCTTCAAGCTTATGAAACAGCAAAATTATATGATGTAAATAAAATTTTGCCTATGTATGAGCGTTGTTACATGAATCTTTTTAATTAATTAACCTCCCACTTTCTTAGTCTTATATCCTTCTTTATTTAAGATTTCAATGATTTTTTCTTGAATTCTACCTTGGAGTAAGATTTCGTTGTTTTTGACACTTCCTCCAATTCCAAGACAAGTTTTAATGTTTTTAGCGAGGATAGATAATTCCATCTGAGAGCCTTGAAAATCTCTAATAATTGTTACTCCTTTGCCTTTCCTTCCTTTTTTCTCAAAACAAACTGAAATCACAAATTCAGTGTGTTTATAATAATCCCCTTTTTCTGATTTATTTAAATCTAATTCTTTATTTGTCGAATATACTAATCCACCATTTTTCATTTTTTTAATCCTAATTCTTTAATTCGTTCTTCTAAAAATTGACCAGCAGTTATGTCTTCATATTGTTTCGGATTATCTTCAGTTATACAAGATGAAAGGCAGTTTAAGGACATTTCTGATCTAGGATGCATAAAAAATGGTATTGAGAATCTAGGTTTACTCCATTCTTCTTTTGGCGGGTTAACTACTTGATGGATAGATGAGTGTAGTTTATTGTTCGTGAATCTAGACATCATGTCCCCAATATTTACGACTACTTGATGAGGTAAGGCTGTTACGGGAATCCATTCGCCTTTTCTGTTTTGAACTTCTAGTCCAGATGCACTTGCTCCCATTAGAATAGTAATTAGATTAATATCTCCATGTGCAGCTGCTCTTACAGCTCCTTTTGGTTCAGTAGTGATAGGTGGGTAATGAATCGCTCTTAAAATGCTATTTCCACCTTTAACTTTACTGTCAAAATAATTCTCATCTAAATCAAGATGTAATGCTAGTGCTTTTAATATGTGTAAACCAGTGCTTTCCAAAATTGCAAACACTTTTCTTCCAATAATATTAAAATTAGGTAGTTCGTCACAATTTACATTCGGCTCATATTCATTTATCAATGGATCATCATTATCTAATTCTTGCCCAAAATGCCAAAATTCTTTCAAATCGGATTGTTGGTAGCCTTTAGCTTTCTCTCTTCCAAAGGAAATATATCCTCTTTGCCCATTTAATTCTGGTCTTTCATATTTCATTTTTTTGTCTAAGGGTAGATTAAAGAATTTCTGTACTTCTTCATATAGTTTTTCCTCTATAGATGCACGTAGGCCATAGTTTTTAAGAGATATGAATCCTACTTCTTCATAAGCTTTCCCTAATGTTTGAACAAATTTTTCTTTTTTTTCTAGATTATCACTTTTAAAGTCATTGAGATCAAGTGATGGAATTGTATAGCTCATATTTTTTTTTCTAAATAATTTATTGATTATAACTGTAATTACCACAAAATTAAATATTAATTACATAATTTTGGTGCAAATGAACATTAATTATAATATATCCGGCTTTAAAGATCAATTTTTAATTGACCTTTATCGATCTATGTTAACTCCACGTATGATCGAGGAAAAGATGCTTCTTTTACTTCGTCAAGGGAAAATATCTAAGTGGTTTTCTGGCATTGGACAAGAAGCTATATCAGCTGCTGTAATAAATGCTTTAAAAGAGAATGAGTTTATTCTGCCAATGCATAGAAACTTAGGAATATTTACAGGAAGAGGAGTGTTATTTTCTCAGTTATTTTCTCAATTTCAAGGTAAAAAGAGTGGTTTTACAAATGGTCGAGATAGATCTTTTCATTTTGGATCAATTCCACACAATATAGTTGGAATGATTTCACATTTAGGCCCTCAAATGGGAGTTGCTAGTGGTATTGCATTGGCAAATTCTTTAAAAAAAAATAATCAAATTTGTGTTGTTTTTTCGGGTGATGGTGGTACTAGTGAAGGTGATTTTCATGAAGCGTTAAATGTAGCATCAGTTTGGTCTTTGCCTGTAATTTTTTTAATTGAAAATAATGGATATGGATTATCTACACCTACCAATGAACAGTATAATTGTACTAATTTATCTGATCGAGCTATTGGTTATGGTATCTCTGGTTATACGGTTGATGGTAATAATGTATTAGCTGTATTTAAAAAAATTAATGATTTAGCAATTAAAATCAGGAAGAAGCCTCAGCCCGTTTTATTAGAATGTAAAACATTTAGGATGCGTGGACATGAGGAAGCTTCAGGTGTTAAATATGTTCCTAAAGAATTGTTAGATCAGTGGTCTTTAAAGGACCCTCTCAATAATTTTGAACAATTTTTATTAGATAAAAAAATATTAAATCAAAATTTACTAGATGCAATGAGGCAGGAAATTCAAAATCAAATAGATAATGGATTAGCTGATGCGTTTGAGGAAGAGGAAATTGAGGGGGATGAAAAATTTGAATTAAATAGTGTTTTTCAGGATTGGACCTTTAAGTCTTTCGATCCTTCTACGGAAACTAAAAATATGCGTTTTGTTGATGCAATTTCTTCTGGATTATTTGAAGGGATGCAAAAACATGATAATTTAATTTTTATGGGTCAAGATGTTGCTGATTATGGTGGGGTTTTTAAAATATCGGAGGGTTTTTTAAACACATTTGGAAAAGAACGAGTTAGGAATACTCCGATTTGTGAATCTATTATATTAAGTATGGCTTTGGGGTTGTCTATTGGTGGCTATAAAAGTATTGTCGAAATGCAATTTGGAGATTTTGTGAGTAGTGGATTTAATGCAGTTGTCAATAATCTAGCAAAATCATATTATCGTTGGGGACAATGTTCAGATGTCGTTGTGCGTATGCCTTGTGGTGGTGGAGTTGGTGCAGGGCCATTTCATTCTCAAACAAATGAAGCTTGGTTTACTCACACTCCAGGACTTAAAGTCGTATATCCCGCTTTCCCAAATGATGCAAAAGGATTGCTGTTGAGCGCTATTGAAGATCCTAATCCTGTAATGTTTTTTGAGCATAAGGCTTTATATAGAAGCACATCTAATGAAGTCCCTGATGGGTATTATAATATTGAGCTTGGTAAAGCGAATTTATTAACTTCAGGTACAGATTTAAGTATTATTACATATGGGATGGGGGTGCATTGGGCTTTAGATTTCATTAAGAATAATGATCAGATATCTATTGATCTTTTAGATTTAAGAACTTTGATTCCTCTTGATCTTGAGTCTATAAAAAAAACCGTGATTAAAACTGGAAAAGTATTGATACTTCATGAAGATGCGAATATTGGTGGTTTTGGAGCCGATATATCATCTTTTATTGCCAAAGAGTTATTTGAGTATTTAGATGCCCCTATATATAGGGTTTCTAGTTTAGATACGCCGATTCCATTTGCAGCTGATCTAGAAAAAAAATATTTAGCAAATCATAGATTGAAAGATGAAATACTCAGCTTATACGCTTATTAATTTTTGTTGTTGTAGCCACATGATTATATTCCACAAGAAAATTAAAAATATATAAAACACTTCGGCTACTCCGTAGCTAGGAAATGGAATCAATAATAGCGATGAAAGAAGCATTAGGCTGCCTATAGATACAGAAAAAAGGCCTTTTCGCACGTATGATAATGATCTCACAATTCCAAAAGAAAATATAAAGAAATTGTAAGTCAAGAAAAAAAACAATGCTGGAATTTGATGGAATGGGCCAAAATTCATAGGTATAACACCAGTAAAGAATAGGCATATACTTGCTATTCCTAGTATTATTTTAAGGGTAAAATTATATTTTTGATTTTTTATTAATTTTCTAATTATAGTAATACCATTCCAAAATATTGCTATAGAAAATATTATGAGCGAAAAAAGAAAAATAAAAGAAGTATTCTTTAAGATTCCAAAATATGAAATAGGATGAATTCTTGGGTCAAACTCAGGAAAGAGAGATATGCATATTAATGGTGAGAAAATACCAACCAAGATAGAGGAAATCAGGTATATCTTTCTAATTTTTTTAATTGTTCCTCTATTCATGGTTTAAGAAGAATTATTGATTCCTGTCATAGTTAATTTAATAATCTTTTCTTCTTTTTTAATAGCTTTTTCTTGTATGTTTTTGGCTATTGTTAATAATCTATTTCTATCCTTAATATCCGTATAGTCTTTGGAATTTATAACAACATTTAAATATGCGCCAATAACTGCAGTTCTTGCACATAATGCCGCCACCCCGACATCACTAATTGAATTTGGGTTTCCTTTTTTGACTAGTGTCTCGATCAAATCCATTGATTCAAGACTAATTTTCATCACCTGGAGTGGTATTTCAATTGCATTTAATGTTGCGTTTTGAATTTCTGCTTGTTTCAAGTCCTCTTCTTCTTTAGTTGTTGACTTTAATCTAAAAGCGCTTATAATAGCATTAAATGCTTCTGTGTCTTTATCTACGAGTTTTTCTAGTTCTGATATATATTCTTGTCCTTTTTCGGCTAACATAGAGAATTTTTCCCATTTTTCATCCCAACCCCTTTTATGTGCAGATAAGTTTGCTACCATTGTAGCTAAAGCAGCTCCAAGACCACCTATATATGCAGAAATTGATCCACCACCTGGCGCTGGGCTTTCAGAAGCAGTTTCTTGTAAAAAACTTGTTAGTGAAAGATTGCATAATAGATTGGGTGTTTCTTTGATCCTGTATTCAATGATTTTTTCATTTGGGTTAAATGGTTGAATTTCATCTAGTCCCATTGTTTTTCTTGCAATTTTAATAATTTCTTTTTCTGAGATTCCTATCGATCTTTTCTGTTTCTTAAGAAAGTATTTACCCGCATCTAGCATTGATTTTAATGGAATTAATCCCACTAATTCAGAGCCAGTTACTCTGATACCTCGTTTCGATGCCTTATGACATACTTCATCAAATACTATATGAATTGGTGTTTTTTCAATATTTGTTAAATTCATAGATATTTGCGTAATACCATATTCTTCTATAAACCAACCAATCGCTTTTACATGTTTTAGTGTACCAGGCTTCCAAATTGTGTTTCCATTTTTGTCTTTTAGTATTTCTCCAGTCAATGAATTCCCTTTTCTTGCTATCCTGCCTTTTTCTCTTATGTCAAAAGCGATAGCATTTGCTCTTCTAGTTGATGTTGTGTTCAAATTAATATTGTATGCTATAAGAAAATCTCGTGCGCCTATTACTGTCGCACCTGTTTTTTTTATTCTATTAAAATCTATTAGGCCAAAGTCTGGCTTCCATTTCGGATCTATCATCTTATTTTTTAGACCTTCATATTCACCTTCTCTTATATCAGCTAAGTTTTTTCTGTATCCTTTTTGTGCTGAGTGTTCATATAAATATGTTGGAATACTTAATTCTTTACTAACCTTTTCTGCTAATTTTTTAGAGTATTTAATTGCTTCATCCATTGAGATGTTAGAAATTGGGATCAATGGGCATACATCGGTTGCACCCATTCGAGGATGTTCACCTTGGTGTTGTTCCATATTAATTAACTCAGATGCTTTTTTTATTAATTTAAAAGCCCCTTCTATTACTGATTCGGGATCTCCTACAAAGGTTACGACAGTTCTATTTGTCGCTTTTCCCGGATCAACATTGAGTAATGTCACGCCTGGTGTATTTTCGACTTCATTAACAATACTTTGAATTATTTCAGAATTTCTTCCTTCTGAAAAATTGGGAACGCACTCAAGTAATTGGGTATTCATGGATTATATTAGCGATGTAGGAATACGCTTCCGGTATTTATAATTGTAGCATTATTAGGCAACTCTGTTATGCTATTTATTTCCTCTAATAAGGGATGCAGGATATATTCTATTTTATAAAAATATGGTCCTTCTTTACATTCTTTTCCATTTTGTAATTTGCCATCCCAAGGATGATTGTTATATTCTGATTGCCAAATTTCACGTCCTAGGCGATTAAAAATAGTTAGTTGATAAATGGTCGCATCACATGTTGGCCAAAATTTATCATCATTTTCAAAATTTCGATTTTCTTCATTCATTCCGGGTTCTGGGAAGTAATCACTAAATCCATCATCATTCGGTGTAAAAATATAAAACTCATTATTTGTTGTTCCAATTCCGTCTTCATCAATCCATTCTTTTCTAGTAAACGGTTCCCACTGGCATGATTCACACTCTTCATATCCTTCGTAAATGGTAATTGTTAGCCAATTTGATTCTTCATCAGACCCATTTAATTCTGTGCAGTGGTTTGATACTGTAAAATAGAAAGTGTTTTCATCATTGACAATGTAATTAGTTGTCTGAATATCTAAAAAGTTACTAGGATTAGGTGTTGGTTCTATGAGTTCATTGTTTAAATACCATTGAATTGATGTTGTGCCATTATCAAAGCCAGATCCTAAGCCACTAGCTTCAAGTTCTATTAAATTTTGTTCACAGAGTACAATTTGCTCATCAGTATTGAAATTTCCAGCTAGAATGACAGGATTCGGTGTCTCATCGAATTGTATATTAAAGACACATATGTCTGGATCTGTGTCTTCTGCAAGGAACCCAGTAAAAGTTACTGTCACTTGACTTAGCCCTTCCAAGCATGGGTCATTTGAATCAATAGATAGAAAAAATTGATTTCCTACCCAATCCCAATCTTCACATTCCCCTCCATTATTTGTTTCATATTCCCAAGTTGCATCAATATATTCTTCAGGTGCCCAGATGGTATCTGTGCTATTTTCACAATATAATAGTGTAATTTCATCATCTACAATTTCGTATCCATCTTCTTCGATGTCTTGATAAATCCACGAGCAACTATTCTGAGATTTTGATAGTTGAATAATAAAAAAAGGAATTATGTATATAAAAAAATGATGCCAATTAATTTTTGTCATAATGCTACTTTAGTGAAACCTAATATACAAACTTAATAATTTGTTTGAGAATCGTAATAAATTTTGCCATTAATTATAACTTTTTCTATATTATTCTCACCCATAGAGTATGGTATATAGTTGATTGATGGAATTTGTTTAGTAATGGTCAAATTCGCTATCTTACCTTTTTGAATCGTGCCGAGTTTTTTCTCTAAACCCATAGCATATGCGCCATTAATTGTAGACGCATTAATGGCTTCTATAGGCCTCAATTTCATTTTGATACATGCTAAAGAGATGGTTAAGGCCATATTTCCTGATGGACATGATCCAGGATTAAAGTCTGTGGCAAGTGCAATAGGTAGTCCAGCATCAATCATGTTTCTAGCAGGAGGGTAATTTAGGCCTAAAAAGAATGCAGTTCCAGGTAGTAAGGTAGGCATCGTTTTAGATGCTTTTAGTGTCTCGATTTGTTTATTTGATGTACATTCTAAGTGATCTACTGAAAGTGCTCCCATTTTTACGCCTACTTCTATTCCTCCTGAAAAATCTAATTCATTTGCATGTATTTTAGGGGTGAGTCCATGTTTTTTTCCTGCATGCAATATTTTTTCAGTTTCTTGTGCTGAAAAGAAACCTTTATCACAAAACACATCGATGTAGTCCGCTAAATTATTTTTAGATACTTCAGGAATCATTTCATTAATTATGGTTGATATATATTGTTCTTTTGTTTGTCCTTTTGGCACAGCATGTGCACCTAAAAAAGTGGATTTTATAGGTATAGGGTATTTTTCTTTAAGTCTTTTTATTACTCTTAACATTTTTAGCTCATTCTTGGTGTCTAATCCATATCCACTTTTTATTTCTAATGCGCCTGTTCCTAACTTAATAACTTGATCAACTCTTTTTTCACTTTCATTATATAGGTCATCTTCATTTGTTTGAGCAAGTCTTTCAGCGGAATTTAATATTCCCCCACCTCTTTTTGCAATTTCCTCATATGATAGTCCATTAATTTTATCTAAAAACTCTGTTTCTCTACTCCCTGCATAAACAATGTGTGTATGGCTGTCACACCATGAAGGTAAAACAATGCCATTATTTGCATCTATTATTTCTGTTTCGTTCCAATCTTCCACTCCTTTCCAATTATCCATATTTCCAAAATCTATTATCGTCTCATCTTCTATTATAATCCATCCGTCTTTAATAGATGATATTTTATTTAGTTCGGCTCCACATTTGTAATTTATTATTTGATTATCTACAACGCCAACTATTTCCTTTATGTTTTTTATGATTGTTTTCATGTTATTATACAAATAATTATAATGCAAATTAAGTGAATATATAATGATTAATGAAATTGATATATTTGTTTAATTATGTCATCATCAATAGGTCACTTATTTAAATTAACTACATTTGGCGAATCTCATGGTCCTGCTGTTGGTGGTATTATTGATGGCTGCCCCTCTGGTTTAAAATTAAATGTTGTTAAAATTCAACAGTTTTTAAATAGGCGGAAACCTAGTGCGAGTTTTATTAGTACTGATAGAGATGAGGATGATCAGGTTGAATTTTTATCCGGTATTGTTGATGGTGTGACTCTTGGTACTCCCATTGGATTTCTCATTAAAAATAAAGATGCTAGATCTAGTGATTATAATAATTTAAAAGATGTTTTTCGGCCTTCTCATGCAGATTTTACATACGAAAAAAAATATGGATTACGTGATTATAGGGGAGGGGGTAGGTCTTCTGCTAGAGAAACAGTTAATTGGGTTGTCGGTGGAGCGATTGCATCACAAATTCTGTTACAGAAAGGGATCACTGTTACATCTTATGTTTCATCAGTAGGTCATATTGATGTTGGGGCAGATTATTTAGATGTAGATTCGGATTTGATTTATAGTAATGTAATACGTTGCCCTATTTCAGAAAAGGCTAATGAAATGGAGCAGCTGATTAAAAGTTGTAAAGCAAATGGCGATACGGTTGGTGGCTGTATATCTACTGTCATAAAAGGAGTCCCTTTTGGCTTAGGGGAGCCTGTTTTTCATAAACTCCAGTCCGCTATTGCATCTTCAATTTTAAATATTAATACCTGTAAAGGTGTTGAATTTGGTTTGGGGTTTGATTATTCTAGAAAAAGGGGGTCTGAAGGAAATGACTTGTTTTGTGTTAAATCAGGCGTGGTGGGGACCACAACAAATCACTCAGGTGGTATTGTTGGGGGCATTAGTAATGGTCAAGATATATGTTTTAGATCAGCTTTTAAGCCTGTTTCTAGTCTTTTTATGGAGCAGAGATCTATTAATAATAAATTAAAGGATGTGACAATTAAGCCTTCTGGGAGACATGACGCTTGTGTACTGCCAAGAGCGGTGCCTATAGTGGATGCTATGACAGCAATGATTATATTAGATTATTATTTATTAAATAAAACAACAAAAATATCCGATTTATGAAAAAATTAAGTTTGCACTGGAAAATTATTATTGGTATGTTTTTAGGTGTTATTTGGTCTATTTTATCAAGTTTTTTTGGCTTGTCTTCTTTTACTATTAATTGGATTAGTCCTTTTGGAGATATTTTTATAAGCTTATTGAAATTAATTGCTATCCCCTTAGTTCTTTTCTCTGTTATTAAGGGTATTTCTAGTATTTCAAATATATCCTTATTGGGTCGGATGGGGTTTAAGACATTAGGTGCTTATCTTTTAACTACAATATTATCTGTTTCGATTGGCCTTTGCATAGTGAATCTTGTAAAGCCGGGTGAAAAAATTTCACTATCTCAGCGTCAAGAAAATAATTTAGCATATGAAAAATGGAAAAATGGTGAGAATTTAACTGTAAGCTCTTCTGAACTTAATTCTCAAAACAAATTGTCTGATGAAAAACTTAAAAAAATTAAAAATGATGTTGATCGCCAAAAAAACAATAGTCCTTTGCAATTTATAGTTGATATGGTGCCATCAAATATTTTTGAATCTTTAGCAGATAATAAATCGATGTTGAAGATTATATTTTTTGCTGTATTCTTTGGGATTACTCTTGTGTTAATACCAAAGAAAGAGGCTAGTGTTATTATTGGTCTTGTTGATTCTTTTAATAGTGTATTTTTAAAAATGGTTGATATTGTGATGTGGGGTGCTCCATATTTTGTATTCGCGCTATTAGCTGGTGTTATATCAAAATTAGCTGGTGATAATCCGGTAGGTGTTTTGGAGATTTTTAAGGGTCTAGGAATCTATTCCTTAGTTGTTTTAGGTGGGCTTGGTGCTATGGTGTTCTTGATTTATCCTGCTATTATGTATTTATTCACTAAAAAGACGTATTCTCATTTTTTTCAATCTATTGCTTCTGCCCAAATGCTTGCATTTTCTACTTCCTCTAGCGCTGCAACTTTACCTGTAACTATGGATTGTGTCAATAAAAATCTAGGAGTGTCTACTAAAGTGTCTGGTTTTGTTTTGCCTATTGGTGCAACAGTTAATATGGATGGGACAAGTCTGTATCAGGCAGTTGCAGTTGTTTTCTTAGCTCAAATGCATATGGTTGACCTTACTGTTAGTCAGCAATTATTAATTGTCTTTACTGCAACTATGGCCTCAATAGGGTCTGCCGCAGTGCCTAGTGCAGGTCTTATCATGTTAATTATAGTATTAGACTCAGTCGGTTTAAATCCTGCATGGATAAGTATTATCTTTCCAGTAGATAGAATTCTAGATATGTGTAGAACAGTTGTCAATGTAACAGGAGATGCAACTGTATGCTCAGTTGTTGAAAGCTTGGAAAATTAGCTTGATTGTCTTTTTTGTTTAATTCGAGCGCTTTTACCTGTTCGTTGTCTCATGTAAAATATCCGAGCTCTTCGTACTTTACCGTGTTTATTGATTTCAATCTTTTCAATTCCGGGTGAATTTATAGGAAATACTCTTTCTACTCCAATTCCATTAGACATTTTGCGAATAGTAAATGTTTCTGTTAATCCAGTTCCTTTTCGTTGAATCACATCGCCTTTAAAAAACTGTGTCCTTTCTTTTTCACCCTCTTTAATTTTGTAAAAAACTGTAATTGTATCTCCAGCTTTGAAGTTTGGGTGATCTTTTTTTGTAATTAAACTACTTTCTATTTGACTTCTTAGTAAATTCATGATACATACATTTATGGGTTTGCAAAATTAAGGATCTTTTTATGATTCGCAAGAAAAAAAATGCCAATTTATTTTTTATTTAACAAATCTGGTCTTTGTTGTTTTGTTTTCTGATAGGATTCATTATCTCTCCACTCCGCAATTTTCTTATCATTCCCTGATAAAAGTACTTCAGGAACTTTGTTTCCTCTAAAATCCGAAGGCCTTGTGTATATGGGGGGTGCTAGAAGGTTGTCTTGAAATGAGTCTGATAATGCGCATGTTGAATTGCTCATACTTCCAGGCAATAATCTAATTATACAATCACATAGTACAAGTGCTGGCAATTCTCCACCTGTCATGACATAATCACCAATAGATATTTCTTTATCTATCAGGATATCTCTTATTCTTTGGTCAATTCCTTCATAGCGTCCGCATAGAATAATAATATTTTTTTCTTGAGAAAGCTGATTACATGTTTTTTGAGTTAATTTTTCGCCATCAGGTGTCATGAAAATCACTGTATCGTATTTTCTTTCTTTCTGTAGTGTCTCAATGCAGTTTGCTATTGGTTCAATCATTAATACCATTCCACCACCACCACCATATGAATAATCATCAATTTGGTTTTTGCTATTTGTAGCATAGTCTCTTAGGTCATGAATGTGAATTTCAACTATTTTTTTTTCAATTGCTTTTGCTAAAATGGATGTTGTAAATGGTGCTTTTAGTAAGTGCGGTAGGGATGATAAAATATCAATTCTCATAGGTCTCAAAATTAAATAATATTTTCAAATAAATTCAATTTACTTTATTGTTTTTTTTTGAAAAATGGGCATTGACATTATGTCATGCTCTTATTGTAAAATACTCTTTTTCAGTAAATTAGATAATCTAATGTAAACATGAGATTAATATATGGTTGTTGTAAAATAAAAAAAAATAAATTTTACATATTTTATTTTTTTAATACTTTTTTTACAAATTATATGTAGAATGCAAGCTATGTTTAATTGGGTTTTCATTATATGAAATGGGCACTAATTATATAAGCTTATTTTCATAACATTATAATGATTGGTAGTGGGATTTCTATATCTTTGCCATTAAAAAAATATCATGAAAAATTATATTTATTTCATTTTAGCTTTAATAATTTTAATGACTAGCTGTGAACAAAACAGTTATTCTCCCAATGGAATCATTGTTAATAATTCTGTAAACTCTAGTGTTAATCTATTTGAAGAAGCTATTTCAAATAGGACACAAACATTGGTATTCCCTGCAAATACAGGTACTGTATGTAAATTTTCTGATGAGGGTGTACAAATTTGCCTAGAGACGGACTGTTTTCTTTTAAACGGTGAGCCTGTTGCTAGTGGCGATATTATATTAGAATATATTGAGATTTTTGATAAAGGTGATATGGTTGTTACTAATAAGGCAACCACTGATGCTGGAACTGGTGAAATGTTAATATCGGGTGGCGAATTTTATGTACAAGCTTATATGAATGGTTCTGAATTATCTATTTCCACAAATTGTGATTGGGCTGGTTTGCTAAATATCGATCCTAATTTAACTGGTGGTATAGATTGGGAAATGGATATGTGGATGGGTGATATTAATGAAGATGGAAACTTAAACTGGAGCCCTGTTATTGATCCAAATTTTGGAGATACGATTAATGTTGTTAATTGCTCATTTCAAGATGAAGTATGTCAATACACTTTACCATTTTTATGGGGTTGGCATAATTGTGATGTTTTTTATAGTTGGCCTTCTCCTAAAACAACTGTCACGGTTAATATTCCAAGTGAATATGATGGCAGTAATTCTCAGGTATTTATTTTATATGATGCTGAAGATGGGGGGGTAGCTTACTTTAATTATGGAGGGGCGAATTTTTTTCAATCTTATGACTCTACAATTCCTGTCGGTATGGATGCTCATATTCTTTTTGTATTAGCCTATGGTAATGGATCGTTTAGTTATGCAATAGAGAGTTTGACTATTGAGGCAGGTCAAGTAATTACTTTTTCTTCGATGGATTTAGAAACAGCTACAGAGTCTGAAATGGTAGACCTTATTAATCTATTGCCATAAATTGCTTATCCTAAAAAGAAGAATATAACCACTTTTTTTCAATTGCTTAGTAAATACAGTAGTTAAGTAGTATTCTTATAAGTGTATTACTTCTCCGTAAGCATCTGCCGTAGCTTCCATGACCGCTTCACTCATTGTTGGATGTGGATGAACACTTTTTAAAATTTCGTGAGCAGTTGTTTCTAATTTTTTTGCTGCTACAATTTCAGCTATCATTTCAGTTACGTTGTATCCTATCATGTGAGCTCCTAGAAGTTCACCATATTTCGCATCATAAATTATTTTAACAAAGCCTTCTTTGTGACCTGCCGCACTTGCCTTTCCTGATGCAGAAAAAGGAAATTTTCCAATTTTTAACTCATATCCTTTTTCTTTTGCTTTCGCTTCAGTTAGTCCAACGGATGCAATTTCTGGCGAACAATATGTACAGCCCGGTATATTATGATAATCTATTGGTTCTGGATTTTGACCTGCTATTTTTTCTATACATATTATTCCTTCTGCAGAAGCTACATGAGCTAGAGCAGGTCCCGGGATAACATCTCCAATGGCATAATATCCAGGAATATTAGTTTGATAGTAACTATCTACAATAATTTTTCTGCCTTCTGTAGCTATTTTTAAGCCCTCTAAGCCGATGTTTTCAATATTTGGAGTAATTCCAACTGCTGACAAGATAATGTCCGCATTGAGCTTACTTTCTCCTTTTTTTGTTTTAATTGTAGCAGTAATTCCTTTATTTTTTTCTTCAATTTTATCTATACTAGATTCTGTTAATATCTTAACTCCTTTCTTTTTGAGATTTTTTTCTAATTCTTTAGAGACATCGATATCTTCATTTGGGACTATTTCAGGTAAGTATTCAACTAAAGTTACCTCCGATCCCATAGCATTATAGAAATATGCAAATTCAACACCAATAGCACCAGAGCCGACAATAATCATAGATTTAGGCAATGTATTTAAACTTAATGCTTCTCTGTAGCCAATAATATTTTTCCCATTTTGTTTTAAGTTAGGAAGCTGTCTTGATCTTGCTCCTGTTGAAATAATAATATGTTTAGCAGAATAGCTAGTCTCTTTTTTATTACCATCGATCACTTTGACAGTTTTATTGCTATCTAATTTTGCAAATCCATTAATGACAGTAATTTTATTTTTTTTCATTAAAAAGTTAATACCTTTACTCATATTGGCTGCAGTATCTCTACTTCGATTAATAACATCTGTAAAATTTAATTTATAGTCATTAATACTAATTCCAAAATCTGATGCATGTTGAATATATTCAAAGACCTGTGCACTTTTTAAAAGAGCTTTAGTAGGAATACATCCCCAGTTTAAGCAAATGCCACCTAGGCTTTCTTTTTCTACAATGGCTGTTTTAAATCCTAACTGTGACGCCCTGATAGCAGCCACATATCCTCCCGGACCACTTCCGATGATAATTATATCAAAATTCATATTATTTTATTTAAGTTTTATCAAAGATAATTATTTACAAATTGCGATTGCAGATATTTCTACATTTACATTTTTAGGGAGCGCTTTCACCTCTATTGTTTCTCTAGCAGGATACGGCTCCTTAAAATATTCCCCATAAATTTCATTAACATCATTAAATTTCTTCATATTTGATAAGAAAATACTACATTTCACAATATGATCAAATGTACAAGATGATTCTAATAAAATTGATTTAATATTTTCCATTACCATTCTAGTTTCTTCTTTGATATTGTCATTAACCAACAAGTTTGTTTCTGGGTTGACACCTATTTGTCCAGATATAAATAATAAGCTATCTATTTTAATAGCTTGACTATATGGTCCAATTGGCTTGGGAGCATTATTTGATGATATTTTTCTTTTCATAGAGAAAGTTTTTCGAAATTTACAAAATATATGAAATTACTGATAATTGACAATTATGATTCTTTCACATTTAATTTAAAACATATTTGTGAACCATATGTATCATTTGTAGATGTACTACGTAATGATTGTATTAATATTCCTAATCTAATTAAATACGATAAAATTATTCTTTCTCCAGGGCCTGGTTTACCAAAAAATGCTGGTTGCACGATCGACGTTATTAAATATTATGCTGATAAAATTCCAATTTTAGGTATTTGTTTAGGGGCACAGGCAATAGCAGTTTCATATGGATTGGATTTGTATAATCTTCAAAAAGTAATGCATGGTAAAAAATCGGATGTTAGGATATTGGACAAAAATGATATAATTTACAGAGATATAAATCACACCTTAACAGTTGGGCGGTATCATTCTTGGGCTATTGCAATAAAGCAAGAAAATCAATTTAAAATCACTGCTGTAGATCAAGAAAATACGGTAATGTCATTTACTCATAAAGTTTATCCGCTTATAGGGATTCAGTACCATCCAGAATCTATTTTAACTAACTATGGTAATATGATATTAAAAAATTGGATAACTTCTTAATAATCATAAAAATCTCTTTTTTTAGTTAGTTTTAAGTCTTGAAGAATTGCAGATTTTACTCTAATTACTAGATTGTAGCTTCTATGGAAACCTATGGGTATCCAATTAAATGTCATTTCCCAACAATGTAAATCTCTATAAATATCAATAGAGGTATATGTGAAATCTTTGTTTTTTAAATCATATCCAGATCTAAATCCAACTTTCCATTTTTCTGTAATATTTAGATCTCCATTGAAATTAATTGATTGTGTTATTTCTGATTCGATAGTAGGTTTATAATATGAAAAATTATAATAAAACTTTAAAGACCAAGGTACTGAAAAGTCCACGAAATTATCAATATTCTCATTGATATAATCTAGTTCTTCTTCATTAACTAAATGAGACTCTTTTTTCTTTTTCGGATTGGTTAAATCTAATCCAACATCAAACTGAAAATTAGTTAATCTGCCAATTTTACCAGATTGTAATAAAAATTCATCTATTCTTATATTATCCTCATTAAGTTTATACGGATCAATGGTACTTCTTGATTTAAAATCTATTTTATCAAATAACTTGGTTCTTAAATTAATATCAAATTGTCCCATTTTGAAATTTTCTACTGTATTATCATAATATCCACTGATGCTGAGATTCTCAATTAATTTAATCTTTTTTTCTTCCCCCTGATTCTGTATTTTCATTTCAAGGTTATTGTTTAGATTGAAACTTAATCTACTTTGCTTATTAGCAGTTGAAGTACTATAGATACCTATAAGATTAGCAAATTCTTCTTTTGACCAATCAGGTTTATAATTGTAACTTATTGATGGAGTTAATACATGCCTAAATTGTTTTTTTTGAGTATTAAAAAAACCATAGATTTTTGTATTAAATTGGGTAGAGTATTGGAATTCTCGTATTGCCCATATTCCGCTCAATGTATCATTTGATTCTTCATTGAATTTTTTAAAAAACCATTTTTCATTATACCTAATTGTTGGACTTACATTAATATATTTCAGTAAATTGAATGATGTGGAAACAGGAATAGAATGCTGTAAGCCACCTTCCAAGTTAGCAGATATATCCTTAAATAATAAGCTATCAGGAGCAGAGAGTATATTTTTTGTATTTGTGTTGTAGTTGATTCCTAAATTTTTTAACCAATCTTGATTTGTTTTATTCTGAAATGGAAATATACGATTTATAGTAAATGTTAACTCTGGTATAGTTAAATCTACTTGTTTGGTGATTGTATTTTGATTATGCCTTAAATTAATTGATAAATTATAAGGTTTATTATCCCAATTTCTTTGAAAGGATATATTTGATGTTAAAGTATTGGTTAAATAATCAGCATTATATGAATTATTTCGCATGTATGAACTTGTGCCTAAATTAACTGAAGCAGAAAATTGATTATTTGGATGTGCTTTTGAACTTTGTTTATGTGTCCACGTAATCTTAAAGTCTTTTGATAAACTATAATCATTTCTTCCAATTTCTCCCATTTTTGTATTTGCTAAATTAATTTTAAAAGCCCCACTAAACTTATATCTTTTTTTATACTCAGAGAACATGTTTAACCTCCAACTACCTCTAGTATAGATATCACCTGTGATAGATAAATTTATGTTATCGTTGATACTGAAATGATACCCTAATCCACGTAAGTTGTAGCCAAGATTAGCTGATTCTCCGTATGTTGGTAATATAAAACCTGAAGATCTTGTGTTCTCAAGTGGAAATATTCCGAAAGGAATAAATAATGGTGTTGGGATATCATTTAACACTAAATTTGCAGGTCCACTAATAATTTTCTCGCTAGTGATTAGTTTTAATTTTTTCGCATTAATAAAGAAGTGAGGCTCTCCAAGCGAACAGGTTGTATATTGGCCATTTTTTAAATAGTATATTTTTTCATTTTCTTTTTTTATTTCTTGACCATGTAAATATCCACCATCTTCTTCTGTTAGGAGTTTTTTTATTTTTGCTTTTTTTGATTTATAATTATATCTAATTGTATCTGCATAGTAAATATTTCCGTTCTCTTTTAAAATAGGTTTTTGTACGTAATTCTTGATAGAATCTTGAATACCTTTTGCAACGATGATGTTAGTAGTAAAATCGATTAATATGAAGCCGGCATTAACTTCGGTGTTTTTATAATGTACTTGTGCATCTTTATATAGAAATACTTTTTCATTTTTCAAATCATAAATAATAGAATCACTGGCAAAATATGTAATTGATTCTGTTCCTAAACTTTCAGACGGTAACATTGTGTCTTGTGAATATGTTAGATTCAAAGAAAAAAGTACTAAAAATGCTGTTATTTTATGAAATTTTAAATTCAGGATTCCTAACTTTTATTTATATTGATCGAATTAACGCAATATTTTTATATGTGAAACGATTAATTTCAATATTTCTTACACTTATTGTTGTTCATAGTTTTTATTCTTTACCAGCTCAAAATACCAATTTAGGTTTAAAAAAGATTGTTATTGATCCGGGGCATGGGGGTAAAGATCCGGGGACTTTAGGAACCGGTAGATACAAACAAGCAGAAAAAGATGTGGTCCTTGATGTATCTATAATGTTAGGTGAGTATTTAAAATCAGAATTTAACGATATAGAAATTGTTTATACGCGCGATTCAGATGAATTTATCAAATTATCAGAAAGAACAAGAATTGCAAATGAAGCAAAAGCAGATTTATTTGTTTCTATACATTGTGATGCGTTTCATGATCAATCTGTTTACGGCTCGTCTACATATGTTATGGGGATGCATAAAACTGCTAGTAATTTAAATGTTGCAATTCGTGAAAACTCATCTATTTTAATGGAAAATGATTATAAAGTTAATTATGAGGGTTTTAACCCATCAGAACCAGAATCGTACATTGCATTATCTATGTATCAATCATCTTATTTAGCTAATAGTTTATTAATTGCAACTAAAATACAAAGTCAGTTTAAAAATCGTGTCAATCGTAAAGATAGAGGGGTAAAACAAGCAGGTTTCCTTGTGTTAAGCCGAGCAACTATGCCTAGTGTATTAATTGAATTAGGTTTTTTAACTAATAATATTGAAGAAGATTTTTTGAATTCATCGCAGGGCAAAACATATATGGCTTCAGCTATTTTTAGGGCCATTAAAGAATATAAAATAGAATTAGAAGAGTTAATTCTCGATAGTCAAATTAATAGTGTAGATAATGAAATATTTTATAGTATTCAATTTTTATCCTCATTGTCACCTGTGAGTATTAACGATTTAGTTATTCAAAACAGACATTTAATTCATGAGTTTAATGTTGATGGCAAATATCAATATTCTTACGGTAAAGTAAAGAGTTTAGAGCAAGTGAATTTATTAAAGAATGAATTAGTGATGTATGGTTTTAAAGACTGCTTTACTATAGCTATATTGAATGGAAAAAAAATGTCCTTATCAGATGCATTATCAATTTTAAACTAATTTTCTTATCTTTTAAACATAAAATGATTTAAGTTTTGAATAAATCCAAAGAATTATTAATAGGTCTTTTTACATGTCTACTTCTTGGCGTGTTATATTGGGGTGTAAACTTTTTAAAGGGCGAGAATCTTTTTTCTGATAAAAGATTCTTTTATGCATTATATGATAATGTAGATGGTTTAACTATTTCTCGTCCTGTAACTGTGAATGGCTTTAAAGTTGGTCAGGTTTCAAATATTAATTTTACATCTCAAAAAGAAGGAAATTTAATTGTTGAGGTTGCTATTGAAGAAGATCTGCCTTTTTCAAACAATTCTTGTTTAGAAATTTATGATTCTGATCTTTTGGGAGCTAAATCTTTAGAATTGAAAATACTTGATGGAGCTACACTTGCACTGAGTGGGGATACTTTATCAGGATCCATTGCCCATGGATTAACCAGTGAGGTTAGTGAGCAATTTGGATCTGTTAAGGTTGGTTTGGATCAAGTTATTGTTTCATTTAATAAAGTATTAACTGAAGTTCAATATTTATCTAATACGGCTAATCGCATGTTATTAGCTAATGAGAAAAAATTGGAACAAAGTATTAATAGCATTGAATCTATTGCCTCTGTAGTAGAGACTCAATCAGCGAATGTGAAAGATATTATATCTAATTTATCAACATTTACTGATAGCTTAAAAGAAGTTGATGTAATATCTCTTGGAGATCAAATCCTATCTATATCTGATCAAATTGAATTGTTATTAATTCAATTAAATAGTGGTGATGGGAGTTTATCAAAATTCTTATATGAAGATTCTATTTATAGTGATATGTCTATTACTATTAATACTTTGGATAGATTATTGTATGATATTCAAGAAAATCCAAAAAAATATATTAATCTATCTCTGTGGGGGGGAGATAAAAAATCTAATAAATAAAATTATTCATTAGTTTATGTTTTCACTAAGTAACTCAGTTTTTCTCATTATTTTTTTACTTAGCTCTCTTTTATTTTACAAGAATTTCCGCAAAATTATTAGAAATATCAAGCTTGGAGGGGATGCTGGTGTCTTTGAAAATAAAAGAGAAAGATGGAGAAATGTTTTATTTATTGCATTTGGTCAAAAAAAAATGTTTAAAAAACCTCTTGTCGCTATATTACACTTAGTAGTTTATCTAGGGTTTGTTATTATCAATATAGAAATTATAGAGATTATATTAGATGGTATTTTAGGAACTCATCGAATTTTATTTTCGCCAAAATGGAGTAGTTTATATAATTTCTGTATCAATAGTTTTGAAATTTTAGCTTTATTGGTCCTTGTAGCTTGTATTATTTTTTTAATTCGGAGAAATATTATCAAAATTAGCAGATTCTGGAGTCCAGAAATGAAAGGTTGGCCCAAATCTGATGCTAATTTGATTTTAATCTTTGAGATTCTATTAATGTCTGCTTTTTTAATTATGAATGCAGCTGATCTTTCTCTTCAAAAGTTAGCTCATACAGAATCTTATTTACAGCTTAAATATCCTAATACTGGTAATTTTTTAATAAGTGGTATGATATCTTCTCTTATACAAGGAATTTCAATTTCAAATTTAATACTGATTGAGCGGTTTTGTTGGTGGTTTCATATTATTGGCATCTTTGGCTTTTTAAATTATTTAGTTATTTCTAAGCATCTACATATTATTCTTGCATTTCCTAATACATATTTTGGTAGTATAAAGCCTAAAGGACAATTTAATAATATGTCATCAGTTACTAATGAAGTGAAAATGATGTTGGATCCTAATATTGATCCCTTTACTGAACCAGTAAGTACATCTCAACCAGTTAGATTTGGAGCAAAAGATGTGACAGATTTAAATTGGCTACACTTACTTAATGCATATTCCTGTACAGAATGTGGTCGTTGTACGGCAGAATGTCCAGCTAATGTCACTGGGAAAAAATTGTCTCCTAGAAAAATTATGATGGATGTTCGTGATAGAGTAGAGGAGGTGGGAAGAGGTATAGATTTAAAAGGAAAAGACTTTAAAGATGAAAAATCTTTATTACATGATTTTATCAAACCAGAAGAACTGTGGGCCTGTACTTCATGTAACGCATGTGTAGAG